>Ga0207023_10066_pt1 | contig 31503 bp, 41 predicted proteins | sample Alteio_BWMinCont_47_FD_153464 | JGI IMG/M metagenome (GOLD analysis project Ga0207023, IMG submission 153464) | Enriched cells from forest soil in Barre Woods Harvard Forest LTER site, Petersham, Massachusetts, United States -... | ecosystem: Environmental > Terrestrial > Soil > Temperate forest >... | reverse complement strand
CTAAAAAGCCAGTTTCCGGAAAGCCGACTGGAAACTATCCCTTCAGAACAAGTAGTTCGGGCCGAGCGAGCCTATGAGTACATAAAGGCTAGGAATCTGGCGACGGATAGGAGATGCGATGCTTTGCAAGTAAGTCTCGTAAAACTTGGTTCTCGGCTCGAAGATTTTGATTCTCGCTGCGAAGTGTTGAACGCTCGTTTTGAAGTAGAAAATTGTCGGATTGAGTCTGTATTAGCTCGGCTTGAAGCGTTTGATTCCTTTCAATCTGCGCTTGGTAGCCAGCGTGCATTAGCTGTATTAGGGTCGTCCACTTTGTATCCCCTTTCCAAATCCGCAGTCTAACACGGTCGTCAACTATTTACTTGTCGTGAAGGGATAGTATCCAGCCGACTTATCAGGACTTGGCTCTGCCGCCTCGCTGTCGCTTAAGACTTCCTATTTGGAAACGGTATACTTCCCTTAGCCAACGACCGGAGGAGCCATGACTCATAAGTCCTACATGCTAACTGTAGGTGTCATCTTTTTTGTGGTCGCCATCCTTCACCTTCTTCGCATCGTTTTCCAGTGGGATGCGATGATCGGCGGCTGGCTCGTGCCACAGTGGGTAAGCTGGGTAGCCGTAATTTTTGCGGCTTACCTTGGTTACGAGGGATTTCTCTTCGGCAGAAGCAGGTAGGCAGAACATCGGCCAGTTTCCGGTAAGCCGACTTATCAGAACTAAGCAGTCGCTGGAAAGTTCACACTTGTGGCGCTCATCGGTAATTTCATGCGTGACATCTTGCGGCAACTTGGTAGGGTCACGACCGAGCTTGAGTTGCGGGAGGCCATCGGGGATTGGGTTTCGACAGCCACGTGCACGCTGGAACGGATCTCTTCGATTGTTTTGTCGAGCACGGTTACAAATTCATCGGGACGGTAGGCTGGTGCTCCAAAGCAATTCAAACCGCGCCGCAAGGCCGGTAACCACCAACATCCGTTCTCCACTGCCTGGGAGAAGAACAGCGTGGTGCGGGAGCCGTCCAGTAGCCCAATCAAGGGATACAAGCTGTTCGTGTTCAATCTGATCGGGCCGAGCACTAGGTCGAACCCGTGGTTGTCGAGCAACACGCTCACTTCCTGGTTGGACGTCGCCAATCGGCATTCACATCCACTCCTTCCCAAACGGTCCAGCAAAGGCGAGCATGCAGTTTGGTTCTTCCGAATAAACAGGACCTTGATCTTCTTGGCATCCATTGCTTTCCCCTGGACCGAGGCGCAAGTATACGATTGGGGAGAACGGGCGAATGTCCCTTTGTGAACACAATGAATCCAAAGAATGGATTGAACCGAGCAATATTCCGAATACCTGATGAAGGTGCATAACGTCCAACTCCTGAGAAACGGGATTTCCGGAAACTGGCTTTCAGGTCCCAGGGACCCCCAATTTCCCAGTTTCCGGAAAGCCGACTTATCAGGACTTGGCCCCAAACTAGCTTAGTTCTCCTAATTCGGTTTCTGCCAGGTCTATCGGTTTGCTTCGGTAGGCGATTTCCGCAGATTTCTGCGCTCGCCGAAATCGTACAAGAATGGGCAGCGGTCATGCGCCGGGGATTGCATGGCGTTTATCATCGCGCGCGAGCAAAAAGCATATCAAGCGGTACGTGAATGAGTTTACTTGGCGGCTCAACGAAGGAAACGTGGAGCGGCATACCCTTCGCCGCCTAAACAGTTTCGTGAGCGCCGTTGCTGGCCGTCGTCTGACGTACCAGAGGTTAATAGCGCGATGAGTTCTGACCGATGCCTAACAAACTTTCCAAGTGGTCGTTCGCAAAACTTTCTAATTCTACGGGGTTGCTTTTGAAAACTAGTTCAGGCTTTGAGCGACCATCCGCCACACGAATTTCTAGTCCGAATTGGTGCGGGTTCCATGTAGAACTATCAAACTGTATTTGGCGGCTTCCGCTATTGAATTTAGCTTTGAACTTCTCCGTTCCTTGCGTTACCAGGAAATCGTTCATACCCGCGCTAAATGAGAAGGTATTCGCCATTCCCGGCTCTCTGTTGAACTCGCTACATTTTTGCTTGAAGAGATTCACTAGTTCCTGCCATATCTCAGGTGCCAGACGCTTGCACAATTCTTCATCTTGCAGGGCTTTTCGATCCTTAACCAACCTCTCATCTTTGATAGCCTGAAACGTCTGCGCAGACTTTTTAGACCATTCCGACATTGTGGCCTCCGCATTCGGATGGCCAACTATCTCAAATTTAAGGAGTAATTCAAATCGCACAATTTTTAGGATTTAGGAAGCGCAAGGGAGTTAAGAATGTAATTCCCCTTGTTCGTCAAACTGGGCACATCGAGCGCCGTCGCAGCGAGGAGAACACCCTGCCATCCCCTGAAAAGCCACATTCCGGTAAGCCGACTTATCAGGACTTGGCCCTTCTGGTCGTCTCTAACGCTGCCTAAGAGCATCCTGACGGAGTATACTCTGCCGTCTGAACCCCGCCGTAGGAGGAGCCCTATGAGGAACGGTCTGGGCGCAGGATTGGTTGGGCTCGTGATGGCAGGCCTGTCAATTCCGATCAGCTCCTTCGCGCAAGCAGCAGCACAACACCCGATGAGCCCGCCACCAGCGGCACCTAAGGTCACAACGACAACGACGGATGCCTGGCATCCAAAGTCGAGTGTCTACGCAAAAGCTTCCAATACGAAAGAGGACGCCCAGTTTGGCTTCGCCGTGGCGCTCAGTGGCGACGGCAACACCCTCGCGGTGGGTGCGGTCGGGGAGGACAGTACGACGAAAGGAGTGAACAGTATTCCCAAGGGACATGCCGAATATGTTGGCGCCGTATACGTGTACACGCGCAGTGCCACCGGCTGGAAACAGCAGGCCTACCTCAAGGCCTCAAACGCCGCGGAAGGCACCCAATTCGGAAACGCCCTGGCCTTGAACTACGACGGCAACCTGCTGGCCGTCGGATCAAATTGTGAAAACAGCGCCGCCAAAGGCGTCAACGGCAACCAGGAAGACGCCTCCATGCCATCCGCCGGCGCGGTGTACATCTTCACGCGCGCCGGCGCCGCATGGTCTCAGCAAGCCTACCTCAAGGCCTCGAATACAGGCGGCCCCGACGACGGCTACCAGTTCGGCTATTCCGTTTCCCTCAGCAGCGATGGCAGTACTCTCGCCGTGGGCTCGATCGCCGAGTCCAGCGCAGCCACAGGCACGAACGGAGATCAGTCGGACACGTCTGCCCCGGAGTCCGGTGCCGTTTACGTTTTTACCCATGACGGCGCCACCTGGGCGCAGCAGGCCTACATCAAGCCTTGGAATTCGACCGACCGTGGCGCGCTGTTCGCCTATGCGGTCGGCCTGAGCGGTAATGGCGACACACTCGCCGTGGGCTCCCAGAACGAAGACGCAGCTAAGGGAGCCGCTTACGTTTTCACTCGTAACGGCGGGGTGTGGTCGCAGCAAACGCGCTTCGCGGTCTCGAACGCTGAGGATGATGATCAGCTCGGTTGCTCTGTCGCCATCAGCGATGACGGCAATACCGTTGTGACAGGTGCGTGCGAGGAAGACGCCATGTTAGCAGGCATCCAGCCTCCGAGCGCGGGCGGCCACGATCGAGACCCGGATGCCTCCACCGGTGCTCGATCCCCGCATACGTCCACCGGCGCCGTTTACGTCTTCGTCCGCAAGAACGGCAGATGGTCACAGCAGAGCTACATGAAATCCTTCAACACCCGCATCAATGACCAATTCGGCTGGGGACTAGCAATCAGCCGTGACGGCAATACCATCGCCGTAGGCGCCCACTTCGAGGACAGCGGCGCCAAAGGCGTCAACGGCGATCAGTCCGATTTCTCGGTGGAGGATTCCGGCGCCGTCTACATCTACACCCGCAGTCGCGATTCATGGAGTCCGGCGGCCTACGTCAAGGCGTCTAATCCACAGGTCGCCGCAGCGTTTGGCGACACGCTCGCGATCAGCGCCGACGGCAAGGTCCTAGCCGTCTCAGCGCCGCACGAAAACAGCGCCGCGAAGGGCATCAACGGAAATCAAAACGACACTTCTGCGAGGTTCGCCGGTGCCGTCTACGTCTACTATTGATTTCGCTGGGGAGCGTTGGAGAGCGGCACTGGACTTGAAGGCGGTCGCACCCGCCTCTCGTACCGGATTACTGGCGGGCTCGCAGCCTGGGTTGCCATACGAAGTGGTGCCATCGATGTCGGAAACTGGCTCCCACCTTCCGAGAAGCCGACTTATCAGGACTTGGCCGCCCAAATGCCCGTAGGTATTATGATCTGCCATAGAGCATGCAAATGTCGGCAACATTGAAGTGATCCCCGAATCTCAATCCCGAAGTGGTAGCCGAGGCCAACTTTCGCGTTAGCCCTCATACAGGAGTTGGCCTGTAATTACATTACGTAGCGAGTCCTCTTGCGAGTATAAAGAGCCATTTGCGTATCAACTAGGCATATCCTTCGCACAAGGGCATTCCCTTTCTTGGCATGCCAACATAACCGGGCCCTGGCGTCTTGCCGCATCGTGGGTCCGTGTGATAAACACGGACCCACGCCGGAGGGAGGGGCATTCAACATGAGAACCAAGGCATTCTCGCTGGGCGTTTTGCTGGGATTTGTAGTCATCGGCTTCAATGTGCCTTCGCGAGCACAGGCGAAGTTTACGGCACCCTCCGGGTGGGTTCCGAAGTCAGTCGCGTACGTGAAGGCGTCGAATACTGCTGCTAGTGCCCAGTTCGGCTACTGGGTTGCGCTAAGCGGTGACGGCAATACCATGGCCGTGGGCTCGGTCAACGAGAGCGGTGGCGCAAAAGGAATTAACGGTAATCAGGCCTCTAAACCCGGAATCATGGATTCCGGCGCAGTCTACGTATACGTGAAAAGGAACGGCGCGTGGAGCCAGCAGGCCTATATCAAGGCTTCCAATCCTAAGGAAGAAGCCTTGTTTGGAAATGCGGTCGCGCTCAGCAACGACGGCAATACTATGATCGTCGCTGCCTACCTCGAAAACAGCAAATCGGCTGGGGCAAACGGCGACCAGATGGACACGTCGTTGGATGGGGCTGGCGCCTCGTATATCTTCACCCGCACCGGCGCGACTTGGTCTCAGCAAGCCTATCTCAAGGCGTCGAACCCGGGTGACGGCGATCAGTTCGGATTCTCGGTAGCTATCAGCGGTGACGGCAACACTGCAGCCGTCGGCGCCATCGAGGAAGCCAGCAAGGCCACGGGCGTCGACGGCGACCAAAAGGATCGCAGCCAGCCTGGCACGGGCGCAGCTTATGTTTTTGCACGCAAGGGTAATACCTGGGCGCAGCAGGCCTACACCAAGCCGGATGCTGCAGGGAATGGGCTGTATGGTTACGGAGTGGCCTTGAGCACCGATGGCAGTACGCTTGCTGTCGGCGATGAAAACGACGGACCGGGTTACGTTTATGCGTTCCATCGCACGGGTATGACCTGGGCCAAGCAGGGCGTTCTAAGAGCGATCAATGGAGAAGACAGCGACAACGTGGGATGGTCCGTGGCCATCAGCGGCGACGGCAACACGATTGTCGCCGGCGCCAATGACGAAGACAGTTTGTTCACCGGCGTCCCGGCAAATGACTTGGGCGCACACGATGTCGGGCGCGACACTTCCGCTGGCGCCGCTTATATATTTACACGCGATGCCAGTGGCGACTGGGCGCAACAGGTTTGGCTTAAGGCAATCAACACCCGGAAGAACGACCAGTTTGGCACCTCCATCGCCATTAGCGCCGACGGCAACACGGTGGCCGTTGGCTCCATGTTCGGTGCCGGTGCAGGTGGTTCCAACGGCGTCAACGCTGACCCGAACGATGAGACTCAGTTCGGCTCCGGCTCGGCTTATCTCTATACCCGGAGCGGCAATACTTGGGTGCCTGCGGCGTATGTGAAAGCCCTCAACGCCAGAACGAGTGCGCAATTCGCGAACTCCATTGCTCTCAGCGCTGACGGCAAGACCCTGGCCGTCGGATCCTTCAGGGAAACAAGCGGAGCCAAGAGCATCAACGGCAATGAGGCCGATACGTCCACACCCGAGGCGGGCGCGGTTTACGTTTATTATTGAAACGGCATTTTACCAGCCCGGTTCCCGACTGGCCAAAGGGGTAAGGGAGAACTGACGATATGACAGCCGGATCGAGACTGAAAATGATTAGCCCTATGGCCGTTGTTTGCTTGCTGGCCGCGACGCTGGCGCGCGGGCAGGCTCAGGCTGCGCCGCAGAACCTGCCATCACAATAGCGCCATACCCAAGGTCACGCCCACCTTCGCTGACATCTACAACCCCAATCCGGCTCCGGACGATCCGGACCGCTGCTGAAAAGCGCCTAGTCGCCAGGAGTTTTTCAATATGAAAGCGTTCGTAGATGGGATTTTACAGAATATGGCGCAGATGATACCATCCGCCCCATATTCATGTCCGCCCAGGAGGCAGCGCAATGAAATTTTTCATTGCTATCATCGCCTGTGCCGCACTGGCTGTTTTCGCGTCCGCGCAAGGACGCGGCATGGCGCCGATCCCGGTACGTCCACAGCAGCAAAGCTTCGACACGTCGAAAGGGCCGGTAAAGATCACGCCGCTCTATCATGCTTCCGTGCTGATCGAAATTCCCGGGACGCAGATCTACATCGATCCGGCCAAGCCTGTGGTTTTTGATGATCTTCCCATAGCCCACTTCGTGCTGATTACGGATGTGCACCCCGATCACATGGATGCCGACGCCATCTACGCGGTCTCATCGGCGGGTGGGCGCGGCACTCGGGTCGTCGCTCCGGCCGCCGTTCTCAAAGATCCCACGATCGCCCATGTGGTTGAGTTCTCTACTTCGGGTGGCAAAGTGCTCGCCAACGGCGAGACCGCGGTCGTGGACAACCGCAATGGGTGGACCGTTGAAGCCGTGCCCATGTACAACATCAATCACAAAATGCCCAACGGCGAGCCCTACCACCCCAAGGGCCGCGGCAACGGCTACATTCTGACCTTTGGCGACAAGCGCTTCTACTTCTCCGGTGATACCGAAGGCACTCCGGAAATGCGCGCGCTGCAGAATATCGACGTCGCGTTCGTCTGCATGAACCTGCCTTACACCATGAGTCCCGAAGAAGCAGCCGACGCCGTCAAGGCTTTCCATCCCAAGATCGTTATTCCGTATCACTACCAGGGCAGCGATCCTCAGATATTCGCAAAGGCGCTCGAAGGCACCGGCATCGAGGTGCGTCTGCTCGACTGGTACAAGAAGTAACGAATTTCAAGTTTGCAGGACCAAGCATCTCTCCGCCCTGTGAAGGCCGGAGAGCTTCTTTTTTTGAGACTCAGCGTGTGCGTTAACGCCGTGACGCCGTTGCGGTGCAGACTATGCCGGGCTCAGCACCCCGGCTGCCATCGCCGGCGCCGCTTGCGCCAGGGCGCGGTAACGAACCAGGAGAACGGTGATGTCATCGGCCTGGCTCGCGCCGCGAGTAAACGATTCGACCGCCTCTACGGGGCGAACTCCCGGGTGACGGGCAATCCGGAAGTTGACCCCCATTCAGGCCGGATAGCGCCTGAGAAACGGGATTATCGGTAACTGGCGGTCCAGACATAGGAAAACTGCCTTCCCGTTTTCGTTGCCGATGCTAGTCGTGCTTCAGCGCGGAATGGACTTGCCGTAGATTTCGATCGGGCCCAGTTGAATGTATCCGCCGGTGCCGTGGCCGCTGCTGGGCATCAAATCCGCGAAGCCCACTTCATCGACCTTGCTCAGATCCGGCTTGGGGTACCAGATTTCGTTATTGGTATTGCCCGAATTGGCGCCGGGACTCAACGTGACGATTCGTTCGGGATCCATTTTGATCCAGCGAATATCCCCCATCGAAAATTCGACCAGGGTAAGCTTGGGGACGGATTCGAAGGTGCGATCTCCCACCAGCATGGTCCCATCCGGGAGCTTGATAACGGGGCGAACAACGTGGAAACCGGACGTCTTGACGGTCCATTTCACGTTGGCGTTGCCGGTCAGATCCACGAAGTTGTTCTTCTGCCGGAGCGTGATCGCAAACGGTCCCGCGCACTCGCCCGACCACACGCCGAAGGGCGCGACATCGCTATTCGGCGTGGCGGTGGTCAGCAACTGCTTGGCGGCCGCCCCATACTGCTTGTATTCCACATTCGGTTCGGCGATGTTTTCCTGGACGGCCTGAGTTTGTGCCGTCTGCTCGGTGGCCGTATCCACGTCACCTTAAGGAAAAGCGGGGCCAATGTCGCGCCCGGGGCCGCCTGGCCGGCGCCTCCACCGCGGGCGGCTCCCCCTCGTACTGCTCCTGCCGCGCCTTGTGCTCCTGCCGCTCCCCTACCCTGCCTCTGTTCCGGTGCTGCTGGGGCCTGCTGCGCTGGCGCCCGCCCGAATACGAATGCGCTGCAGACCATTCCCACTAGGGCAAGAAATTCCACGATCGATCTGATAGACATGCGACGTAGCATAAAAAGGCCCTCCCCTATTTTTGTGGGCCCGCCGCCCAAGAGCATCACCTAATGACGTGCAGGAGTCTACCTCGGGTCCCAAACGCAAACAATGGTAGGTATGGTTGAGGGGAAGGCAGCACAGTTTTGGCGCGCCATACCGCTGGTCTACAGACACGGTATTGTCGCCATGGATAGATCCTGAGAAAGGGATTACGGGAAAGTGGCTCCGAGATGCCGGGAATGCGCCTTAGTCTGCATCAAGGAGAACAAAATAGCCGCATGATTCAAAACAGTCCACTACCTAAACACGGTGCTGGATTGGAGGCCGGTCTCGATATGCCTATGTTGAATAGGAGCAGAGCCTATTGATTTGTCGCCGGCTTGTAAGCGGGGCTCGGTACAATAGAACTTGCCCAGCAGAGACATTTGGCGGGAGGAGCAAATGCCCCAAGCTGGGGAGAGTCTGCAAAGCAGTTTAGTCGGCTGCAAGTTCCAACTGATCCGATATTTGGGTGGTTCGCAGCGCAGCGCCGTTTTCCTCACGGAACGACAGCAAGGCCAACCCAGGACCGCAGCAATCAAACTGATTCCGGCGGATCCGGCCAGCGCGGACATACACCTTTCGCGCTGGAAGTTGATTTCTAAACTGTCTCATCCACATCTATTGAGAATCTTTGAGACGGGACGTTGCCAGCAGGACGGCGAGGATTTGCTCTATGTGGTGATGGAGTACGCCGAAGAGAATCTGGCGCAAATTCTGTCCACCCATACGCTCACGTCTGATGAAGCGGACGCGATGCTTAAGCCGGCGCTGGAGACGCTTGCTTATCTCCACAACCGCGGGCTTGTACACGGTCATCTCAAACCGACCAACATTGTGGTCGCCGGTGAGCGGCTAAAGCTGTCTAGCGATGGGATCTGTCGAATTGGTGAAACGGACGGCGCGGGTACGGGAACTTACGCTCCGCCTGAGCCACCGGGAACGGAGTTTGGACCGGCCCGTGACGTTTGGTCGCTGGGCGTGACGGTGGTGCAGGCGCTGACACAGTTGCTCCCCGTCCCCGATGGAAAGGAGCAACAGGCGCTGGTGCTTCCTGAAACGCTACCGCCGCGCTTCGCTGAGCTGGCACGCAACTGCCTCGAGCGAGATCCTCAGCGGCGCTGCACCTTGCCGGAAATTGCCGAACATTTGCAGTACACACTGCCCGCGCCCGTCGAGCAAGTCGTTGCCCGGCAGCAGGTACCCAACAGGGCGCAGAAGACCGCCCGGCAAAATCGCTACGCGCTGCCGGCTCTTACATTCATCGTGCTACTCATGGCGCTTGTTGGCGGTGTGAAGTTGTTCAATCGTCGATCCTCACAGCAGGCGCCCTCTACAATTGCGCTCGAACAACCGAAACCATCAGAACCGGCTCCGTTGGCGGGGACTGACCAGCCGAGCCCGCAGCTACAGAGAGACGCAGGCATGGCGACGGGCTCGCCCAGTCTGCGATCCTCCGCGCGCGCTGCGCTGAAGACGACGAGCGAGGTTCGCAATGTGGCTCCGCAGCCTTCGCTCGGGACTCGCGCGACTTCAGCCAGCGGCAGTTCCGGTCCGGGTGAGATTATTCAGCGGGTGCTTCCCGACGTGCCACGGAATGCCGCAAACACCATTCGAGGGACGGTGCGGGTCACCGTGAGAGTTCGCGTCGATCCAGCAGGCAATGTTTCCGTCGTCAATTTAGTTTCGGCGGGACCGAGCGTGTATTTCGCGCGCCTGGCCTTAGATGCCGCTCGACGATGGAGATTCTCCCCTGCGCGCCGTGACGGCCGCGCCATTCCGAGCGCATGGACCCTGCGATTCGAGTTTATCCGAGGCGCGACTCGGGTCATCCCTATCGCAGCTGGCTAGCGCAGCCTCTAAATGAGGAATGGCACGCCCTAAGGACGATTTTGGAACTTTTTGGACTCTCGGGATCGCGGCAGACGTTCCCAATATCCTGTCCGCACACTCTTGAATCAAATGCCGCAACAGTGCAGAGAACCGTCTACGGGGTTTCAGTAGGGCTATCAACCATTCCAGGAGCCAGTTTCGCACTCGGGATCGCGGCAGGGGTGAAACTCAATGGTTTCGGGCTCTGGAAAGCCACATTCCGATAAGGAGTGCCCCCACATAAGTCTTTAAGGCTAGCGTGGTGGGTTCCGAGGTAATCCCAATTGAGATAGGATCAGAGATTCTAGCGGTTTCAACCGAAAGTACCGGGGCCGAGTAAACAATTCTTGGCAAGCGCCCCAGTAACAACTGTCTCCCGGGTTGGATACCCGCATCTAGCTGCCTATTATGGAGTTAGGGGAACATCGCCGGGTGGCAGCACTGGCTGCTGGCGTGCTCTTCTAATTACCGCAACTAAAACCTCCGGGGTGAGGTTGATTCAGCTCGATTTTTGGAGAGGCGAAAAACATGGACGATCATCGAGAGGACATGCGTCAGGGAATGCCAGGCTGGATCATCGCAGCAATGCTTATCCTGGCCATAGTAGCGGTGGGGGGAGTAGGGTTTGGCTGGTACAACTACAATGGCATGATCAACACTCAGCAGTCCACTGCCGCCCAGCTGAAAACGGCGCAGCAAGACACCGCGCAGCAAATTTCTGCGCTGGACGAGAGACTGACGGACGCAGATGCCTCCAATGCCACGCTGCAAAGTGACCTTAGCGCGGTCACCAAGAGGCTTCGTGTTACAGCCACGCAGACTGATCTAAAAAAGACCCGCGAAGAAACGGCCGAAGAGACGACTCAGATCCGCACCGACAGCGAACAGAAGATTACGGACTTGGACACAAACGTCAAGACTCAATTGGCCACCAAGGCGAGTAACGATGACGTCAGCGCGGTCAATAGCTCCGTGACCGTGGTGAAAACTGACCTGGAGGGCACCAAGAACGACTTAAAGATGGCTCGCAGCGAGCTCGGCACGCTGATCGCGCGCAACCATGAGGAGATTGACGTACTCCGCCGCATGGGCGAGCGCGACTACGTGGAATTCACGATTATCGGCCGCAACAAGCCGCAGAAGGTCGGTGCTTTCACTGTCGAACTACGCTCGGTCGACGCCAAGAAGAACAAATTCACAGTCGCGCTAGTTGTAAATGATCTCCGCACAGAGAAGAAAGATCGTACCGTTAACGAACCGATCGTGTTCTACCCGGACGGCAGCACTCACCAGGCTAACGAATTCGTCGTGAATTCGGTGGCCAAGGACAAGATCACAGGCTATATCAGCATGCCCAAGAACCCTGGTCTGACCTCGACGGTGGCATCCGGCAACTGAAGCTTCCTTCTCTCCATTTCGTCTGAAACGGCGGCAGGGTAACGTCCCCGCCGCCGTTTTGCTTTGTGCGCCGAGGCTAGCGCCAAGTCCCGAGAAACGGGACTCTCGGTAACTGGCTCCCATATTCCGACTTATCAGGATGTGGCACTGGCATGGGCGACCCTCGGGTTCTGCTAAGAAGTCAGCGCTCTTGTATAGGTTGACTATTGTTCGATGCAGCCCTGCTATCAGTTCTCGCGCTTATCATACCCATTCCGCGCCACGTTGTTGTTTTCCACAGGCGACATAATTTCCACAAGTGCGACGCGACAAATCCAATTGACGCTCATTCCAGGCATTCTAATATCGCCTCCCCGGCCTAATTACACTTCTCTGGCGCTCGGAGAGTTGATGACTCGTCGACATCAGCATCGTGATCGATCGGCACGCAGGACCTTCCTAGGAGAAAACCATATTGAGCATCGTCTTTGACGCGCGCAAGAACGCCGAACACTCAAGGCGTGCCAGGAAAGCTGTCGAAGGCGGCTTACCATTGCCTGATGGGGAGCCGCATTCGTCCGATCCACAGAACCCTGTATCAGTCGGTTCTGAAGGAGCAGACAGCGCCCTTCTGGGATTGCGCGTGGAGCGGAGGTCAATGGACTGGAGTCTCAGATGGAATCGCAATGCCGCAGTGAACGCTACGCGCGGACGTCTATCGATCACTGACGGCACCAGTCATAAGCAGTTGGATTTGGATCCCAACGAGCTTCGAAATGGAAGCGTTGTCTACTCGCCGCTGACGAACGACGTCCTTGTCCGCCTGGAAATAATGTATGCGGAATCGGAGAACCCTAAAGGCGAATCGTTACGCTTTATCTCCGGTCTGCCACTTCAGACAGGGATACCATCTACTTTGCCGACAGAGCCAGTAGGTGCTGCCCGCATAGCCCGGTGCGACGGAATATGGGCGACGAACACCTGTACTACCGAGCATGCGATTTCGCGACAGGCACCTATCGTGCGGTCGTTACTGAGAGTGCGGAGTGCCGAACGACGAGGTAGCACGTTCGACCCTGCCACACTGATTTTACGCAAAGACCCGGTCTATCCGGCAATCGCCAAGGAAAACCTCGTTTCAGGAAGCGTCGATGTGCGCTTTCGTGTCAGTCCGGAGGGCAAGGTTTACGACGTGAAACTAGCGAAGGGGTCCCCAGTCTTGGCCGGCGCCGCTACAGAAGCCGTAAAGACCTGGCGTTATGAGCCCGCGCGGCTAAACGGGTCGCCCATCGACTCACAAGCTAGTGCTGTCTTTGATTTCACACCAAATGAGACAAACGCTCGGTCGGCTTCCGAGGAACCTTTTGCGAAACAGGAGGATACTCAGCATGTATAAAGCATATTTCGGCTTGAAAGAGAATCCATTCAACATCAACACTGACCCGCGCTACCTATATCTTACGAAGGGCACGCAGGACGCACTCAACTGTCTGATGCATGGAATCGAAGCCCGCAAAGGCTTCATCCTATTAACGGGCGAGGTAGGAACCGGCAAGACAACTCTTTTGAACAGGCTCCTTGAGTCATTGCATCAGCAGCGCGTTGCGTCGGCTTTCGTCTTTAACCCCCGACTGAATGCATCGCAATTTCTCGAATATATGATCGCCGACTTTGGGATTGAATGTAAGTCGCGCAGGAAGAGCCACGTACTGTTCATGTTGCATCAGTGGCTGCTGAACCGCTACCAAGCCGGTGAACAGACCGTCTTGGTCGTGGATGAGGCCCAGAATCTCTCGTCGCAGGCGCTGGAAGAAATTCGCCTGTTGACTAACCTCGAGACTTCGACCGAAAAACTTCTGCAGATTGTGCTTGCCGGACAACCCGAGTTCGAACAGAAACTGAATCATCGGGAACTTCGGCAGCTTCGCCAGCGCATTGCGCTCCGTACTAAGACGCTGCCGCTCACACCGGAGGAGACCTGCGGATATGTTTTTGAACGGCTGCGCATCGCCGGCAGCAAAGGAGAAGAACTTTTTAGTCCTCAGGCGATCGACGCGGTACACCAGCATGCGCGTGGAATTCCGCGCATAACCAACCTGATCAGCGACCACGCGCTATTACGAGCTTTTCTTGAGAAGCGGAAGCCCGTGTCGCTGGAGATCGTCGAAGACGTCACGCGAGACTTCAGTCTGGATGAAGGCGAGCTATTATCAGAGCCACTGACACAGCGGCGTGCTAGCAGCAATGGGCACGGTCGCAGGCGGACCCACGGCTCTCGGGCACTCCGGCGCGCGGGCGTGCGTCTTCAACGTCGTGCCGAGCAGCCTGTCGATGGATCACCCGTCGGAATCACGCAAATGAAATCTCCGCTCTTCGTCTACGGTTACGGGCCCGGAGGCCTTCCATTCTACGAACAAACTGAAACGATCGCGACAAACGAACGCGGCGGACTAATTTCGATGCACACCCCAGTTGAACCCGGCCAACGAATACTCATAACGAACAAGGAAAACGAGTGCTCCCAGGAATGCGTAGTCGAATTCGTCGGAGCACGCTTAGGACGCGGTGTCGATGTAGCGTTTGGATTTCCCGTACCGACGCCTCAATTCTGGGGTGCAACCCAAACAGAAAAAGAGTCGGCTGGCGAAAGCGAAAAGGCTTGCGCATGACGCCCTCCGCGGGGAGGGACATAGTTCCCATAGGGCCTAGGATGGCGAACACGTAACGAGACCGGAGAATTGTATGTATGAAGATTTCTTTTGCTTAACGGGCCGCCCGTTCGAGCTCTCGCCAGATCCCTTTTTCTTGTTTTCGTCGGAACGGACTAAAGAAGCTCTGGCATCGATTTCCTACGCCGTTGCCCGGCGCAAGGGTTTTGTCGTCTTAACCGGGGAAGTCGGGACCGGCAAAACGCTACTGCTGCGATGTCTATTTGAATCATGGGAGCGTGAGGAGATCCCCTTCGCCTACATTATTGGCCCAAGATTGTCTACTGTCGATTTCTTAAGCTACATAACCTTCGAGTTAGGGATCAAGGTCACCGAGCCGACGAAGGGAAATCTGCTGCGTGCATTATATGGATTTTTATTGGATCAATTTGATAAGGGTCTTACAACAGTATTAGTAATCGACGAAGCGCATCAAATACCGCGGACCGTTCTCGAAGAAATCCGGATGCTGGCAAACTTTGAAACGGCTCAGCAAAAGCTTATCCAAGTTCTTCTGGTGGGGCAGCCTGAACTTGACAAGACATTGGATTCGTTCGAGCTGCGTTCCTTGAAGCAACGTATTGCAACCCGTTGTCAGTTGCAGCCGCTTCGCGAGGAAGAAATTGGTAGGTATGTTGAACGTCGCCTTGAGCTCTCCGGAGCGGACACACAGGCATCGTCGATATTCCCTATGGAGACAATTAGCGCCATTTACCGATATTCAGAGGGTATTCCAAGGTTGGTTAACAGTATTTGTGACCAGGCCTTGATCCTGGCATACACGCGGAAGGTTCGCGCCGTTCCGGTTGAAGTCATCGGTGAAGTAGCATCCCACTTACGGCTGAGCCCCGGCGGCGGTCTCAAGCAGACAAAGCCTTTACTGCGCTTGAATCAGATTGAAAACTCCGGCCAGGACATATCCTCGTACGGCCTGCCGGTCGTAAGTTTACCAGTCGTCGAGATTCGGCATCCCGAACCAATCTCCAGTTCCCCGAACAAAACACCAGACCGCGAGACAAAGGCTCCTAGTTTTCCGCCTGATATGGGCGCCCTTTCGGACACCTCGGCGTTCCTGGACGCTGAGAATCACACACGCGCTCAGAGATCCGCCTGGATCTACTCACTCACAGTAGGACCCAACTTTCTCGCACCGGCGGTTACGCCATTGAGGATGCGCAAACCTGGCGTCGATTCAGCCATGGCGTCCGCTGGTCGGCGAGTGATCTATTCATTCAACACAATTTTCAAGAGTATGTGGCGGTTTCGATCAGGCCGGGCGACTGTCGCACAAGAGAATGATGCGTATGCTTCTAACCCGATCGGTCGGGCGATTTGGGTTATGGGCGCTTTTGTAATATTAACTGTGGTCGGAACCACGGGCGGTTATTTGTTTCGTGGCCAGGGCCAGACCTTCGTACCGACAGACGCCCTCAGCGCATCTCCTGTTCCCGCGACGGAAGCAGCGAGCGTTGTCGAAGCTCCGCCTCCGGTCGAGCGCCCCGCAGAGCGCGGCCAACCGTCAACCCCGCCAGTTGCTCCTGCGGAGCGAGCTGTCGCGCCGGGCGTTCGGCGGAGCGATCTGACGATTGCAAAGCTTCAGACACCTGTGCGTAAAGCGTCTCCTCCGGCATCGGTTTTCCTTGAGCCTCCGCTGATAATGGCTGAAGCGGCAAGTGACTTCGGCGGTCAGGGGAATGCTGGTTCACTACTGGCGGGAGCGGGAACTTCTCCGGCTCCGCCGCCGGCAAGTGTCCGCCCGGCAGTGGGCGGCCGACTGGAACCCCCGCAATTGATGTCATCGAAATCACCGGTTTATCCGCCAAACGCCCGCGCGCAACGCGTACAAGGCGAAGTGGCATTGGAAGCGTTAGTAGATGAGACCGGTACAGTCGTGGAGACGACCGTCCTCGGTGGTCCAGCCCCATTGCATGCGGCGGCCATAGAAGCAGTGCGAGCGTGGAAATATCAGCCTGCCCGGATGAATGGCCAGCCTGTACCGATACACGTCAAGGTGACCATCCGATTCGCCCTGAAGTGATCAAGGCCACGTGGGCGGACCCCGAAGTCCCCGAACGAGCATTAGTCCTGACTAACGACGCCGCAGCAGTGTCGCCCGGTGGTATCCACTCGTGGCTGAGGCTTCCGCTAGCGTTTCTTCGCAAATAATCGGGCGATACGCATTCCACTGGCTCACCTGCCGCGACCCCAACAGGCCATCCGTCGTGCTTGGGCTCGGCACTTGGCATCAGCCACACGTGGCTTCAGAAGCTCGTTCAGAAATTCCTGGCAGACGCGAGCGGAATGTATCGAGAACAACGGCGCTATGGTGATCCCCACTAGGCACAACTCAGGCGAGCGCAGGAGCGCACGCAGCAGATGAGAACATCAAAGCCAAGGCAGCGAAGCCAACCGGGTCATCAACAGCTTCGAGAACTTGTCGCGCCAGGCCCAAGCAAGACCTGATCCTGTTCCTTCGTTCACTCTGACCGCCAGACGGCAGTCCTTTCGTCTTCGATTTTGTTGTTGCCGAGTGTGGCTCTTTCTGTGTGATTGGCCATGCACCCGAGTAACGGGCGAACCGGATGTAATCCCCACCTGGACCAGCCAGTGGCCAGTGCCTGAGAACCCGACTTATCAGGAGTTGGCCCTTCTGTACTATTATCTGGCGAATAGTAAGCGGAACCGCGTGAGGTGATGCGACTTGTGACGCCCCCGCTTGAGACGGCGCGACTGTTGTTGCGGCCACTAGAGCTCGCTGATGCAGAACAAACCCAAATTCTGTTTCCGCATTGGGAGATTGTGCGCCACCTTGCCAACCGCGTGCCCTGGCCATATCCACCTGACGGTGCATTGAATTTCTATCGTGATATTGCTTTGCCTGCAGCGGAACGTGGGGACCAATGGCACTGGTCCTTGCGGCTCCGACGGGACCCCGCTCGATTGATTGGGAGCATTGGTCTGATGAAGGGCGACAACGAGAATCGGGGCTTCTGGATAGGATCACCCTGGCAGAGACAAGGATTGATGAGCGAGGCATGCGAGGCTGTGACGGACTATTGGTTCGACGTGCTGAAATTTCCCTTGCTGCGTGTTCCCAAGGCAATCGCCAATGTGGGGTCACGCCGCATCTCTGAGAAGCAGGGTATGCGGGTGATTGCTACCGAAGAGCGAGAATATGTCTCTGGCCGTTTGCTCTCAGAGATATGGGAAATCACGGCTGATGAGTGTGCCCACAGGAAAAGCTAGTCACCCCACCGCCTGATAAACGGGATTATCGGTAACTGGCGGTCGGCGCAGACCCGTAAAGCCACATTCCGGTAAGCCCTATTCAACCGGTAGGGCGGCAGCTTGGCGGCTAACTTCCGGATAGCCGACGACCAAGAGCTGTCACCTCAATTGTGCGCACTTGCTGCCGTCTGTGGGGGCAGGGTGGGTACAATATCGGGCACGCCTTCCCGGTCACGGACCTGCCAGTACCTTCCAAAGCCCTTTGCTCATCACCATATTGCCACTCACGCTCCAACTGTCCATCCGTACAGTAGAGCTCTTGCTGAACAGACCCAAGAATGAACGTGCGAGGTTACCAACGCGACGTGCGCCTACGGTGCTCACAAGGAGAGAGCTCAATGGTACATTCGAAGTATCGGCGGGTAATGTGTGCGTTAGCGTTAGCTGGTGCGTTGACATGGGGAGGCTTCCCCGTCCACGCGGATGGCCGTGACGACGACCGACGGGGCGACGATCGCGATCGGGACGTGAAAAAGGTTTTCGTGATCGCGATGGAAAATCACAACTGGATGCAGCAGTATCCGACTTCTTATCCCCAACAAATCTTCTCGAATCCAGCTGCTCCGTTCATCAACAGCCTGGTCAACGGCACATCAGGAATCAGCGGACAGGTGGCGTACGCGAACATGTACGTGAACGCGGCCCCCGGCGTTCATCCGTCCGAGCCCAACGTCATTTGGGCCGAGGCGGGAACACCCGGAAATTCTCTTAATACAGATGCCGATCCCTACTCCGTCGCCTGTGTCCCACAAACTATTTTGACGACAAATCAGCACCTGAGCGCTTTTCTCATGAAAGCGAACAAGTCGTGGAAATCGTATCAGGAAGACTACAACGTAAATCTGACAACCAACGTCCCGCTGCCCAGCAGCGCGTGGACCGTTCCGTTGTTCAGCCAGAGCGGCAATTTCACCAGCGGGATCAACGCGTACAACTTCTCAACGCAATACGACTACGGCACCAAGCACAATCCGATGGTGTTCTTCACCGATACCGCTGGTTCCTGCCCGGCGACTCTCTCAACACACTATCCGCCGCTGCAGCAATTGGCGCTCGATCTTCAGAACAACCAAGTGGCCGACTACAACTGGATCACCCCGGACCAGTACAACGACCAGGACGTCTCGCTCGCCGCGGGGTACGGAAGCTTTGTTCCCGCCACCGACCAAAGCTCCATCGCGCAGGGAGACAACTTCCTGGCCAGGATCGTGCCCTTGATCATGGCTTCCAAGGCCTATAACGACCACGGTGTGATCATTCTCTGGTGGGATGAGAGCGAAATTGGAGACAGTTCCCAATATACGTTGCCGTTCATTATCATTTCCAAGGATGCGCACGAGAACGTCGGCGGGAAACCATATTTGAACACGATCCAGTATTCCCACTCATCCTTCCTGCGCACGATGCAGGAAATCTTTGACGTCGATCCTCAGCACGGCTACCCCTGGTTGGGCGATGCAATCAATGCGACTGACATGAAGGATCTGTTCCAGCCCGGCTCAATCAGGTAGCGTCTGGTCAAATAGGGACGATCGTTACGCGAAAGGACCTGCAAACATTTCCGTCCCACGTCCTGCGGGACCGTCGCCGTGTTCAAGATATTCGGCTACGAGGTCATCGACTTCGCGCACTAGTTTTTGCGCTCCCGGATTCCAGTCGAGGTTGACGTGAAGTGCCCAGTCGGCGCACATGCGAAGGCCGAGAGGGGTCTTTTTGTCAAAAAGTTTCCGCACTTCGCACAGTAAATAGACAGCCTTGCACTCCGTGTCGATCGGCGCGGAGAGGTGTTGGGCCATCTAACACTGGAGACCTCTCCGACGAAGTCGTCGATGGAGACCCTAGCGCCTACCCACAGGTCGCTGACCGTGCGGACGGTACACAAATACCCCTATTGCAGGTACTAGTGCAAGTATTACCTGCTATGGCGGCTAGAACGACCATGCTCTTCCCGCTAGGTTGCGTGTGGGAGACGCACGTGAATCAGCGAACACTCTTCGCCAAGCGGGTACGGAGACTAAGAAAAGCGGCCAATCTGAGCCTAGACAAGGCAGGAGAAAAGGGCGGCCTCAGCGGCAAGTATTGGGGAGAAGTGGAACGCTCTGAAAAAAGTCCAACGCTCGACAAGCTATTTGCAATGGCGAGAGCGCTCGATGTGCCCATACACGCCCTAGCTCAAATCGAGCGCGAAGAAGATGAAGAGAAGGTTCTGCGCAGGAGCATTGACAGGATCCTCGATAAATCCACTGCAAAGCAGTTGAAACGACTCTATTGCTACTTGCTTGATACAAGCGACGCCAACTAAAGGGCTGGCCACCAGTGCGCAGCGACGTAATGTTGCATTTAACGTGTATCCAGGTAGAGTGCGGCGACTCGTGCACGAATGAACCTAGAACCAGCGGTTGGTTCTAGAAATCTTATGTAGTTGGTCCGTCTACCACCTCCCTGCAGGATGACGGTCTTGCACGGTGTTTGGGTGGGTTCTGTGCCCAAAGTTGTGCCCAAGTTGAACCTGTATCTGAACCCCTTTTCTCGATTGCGCCAAAATGCAGCGGTGATCGTAGGTCGAGGCGCGAGCCCGTTATCAATCCACAGGTCTGGCACGTAGGTGAGGGGCCACGTACCGGTGGGAAAACAAGATCGCAGAAAGGGACTAATGTGTCTTCGGTGGTCCGCGGCGCCGAGATGCGTGTCGCCGAAACTCGCGCCGTCAATCGTGCTTAAACCTTTCGGCGCATCGGCGCCAATGGAGGGGAAAGAAATGGCAAAGCCGCTTGAACGCGGTGAGAATTGAACATCCTCGAAGCAATGGCCGACAAGAAGCTTTTCGGCAGGACCTTCCGGCCGCGGCTCCTTTGTGGCGATACATGGCGTCCGTGGTGAGCTTTCTTGGCGGCCTTATTTGGCCTTTCCCTCGATCGCGAAGCGCGAGGGTTTTACCAGCGCCACACGGGCCGCATCGATGCGCCGTCTTCGCAGTCGGCGCCTATTGAGTAGCTTCACCTTGCGAGCGATTCGCTTGCACACTTTCGGCGAAGGAGGGCACATGAAGATTGCGGTCTACAGCAAGTGTCGACACTAGTTTCAGCAGATCGCAAGCCACACGGTCACTGGCGTGACGCGCTACCGCCTCCTCCTCCAGGTAGTCGCCCTCGATGACCTTCACTCCCAGCGCCTCGATCGCATGGATATCAGGAATGACTTGGCTGCCTCGTTCCAGCGCGTACTTGGCCTCGAGTTCCGGGGAAATAGGCGTGCGATTGACAAGGGCGTAATCGAATATCGGTAGCTTGGCATGCTCATACAGAACGCGAACATGATCGGCGGCGCTAAGACCGAGACTCTCATTGGCCTGAGTCATCAGATTGCAAACGAACACTTTCAGCGCCGATGACGTGGCAATGGCTTCAGGAATTCCACGCACCAACAGGTTCGGAACCAAGCTGGTGAATAGTGAGCCGGGGCCGATGGTGATCAGGTCGGCTTCGGCGATCGCCGCAAGCGTCTGGGGAATCGGCTGCACATCAAGAGGGAGCAGCTCCAGGCGAACGATCCGTCGTGGGTTGGCTGTGATGCTCGTTTCGCCTTGAACTCGTGAGCCGTCGTCCATCTCGGCTACGAGGTGGACATCGGCGGCGGTCACGGGGAAGATGTGGCCGCAACTAGCAAGCATGGCTGAGGACTGCCGCACCGCCTCGGCAAAATCGCCCGTGACCACCGTAAGGGCAGCAAGCAACAGGTTGCCCAAGCTGTGGCCCTCAAGACCAGAGGCATTGCTGTTGGCAGGAAAGCGAAATTGGAACAGGCGCGAAAGCACAGTTTCATCCTCTGCCAGTGCCAATAGGCAATTCCGAATGTCACCTGGGGGCGGGACGTTCAGTTCCAGGCGCAAACGCCCGCTCGATCCGCCATCGTCGCTCACCGCAACTACGGCGGTGAGCTCCCCGATTTGCAGGGCTTTCGAATTCTCGGCAGTTATGCTCCCCCGCCCTTGATTTCTACCAATGCAAGAGGTGTAGCGTTTTAGCCCCTTGAGCAACGTTGCCAACCCCGTACCGCCACCCATGCAGACCACGCGCAGTGACCCTCGCAGATTAGCTGTTTTGATTACGGAAGTTCGCTCCGCCAGAACGACGCGACGGTCAGATGCTTCCAATCGCATTCTTTAGCTCCTCCTCGTACCGATTGGTGGCTGCCAAGACGCTCTACAACATCGGCGGCTATGTCGAGTGAACGCCCAGAAGTTCGTGCGCTCGTCATCAGGACGGCTGCCCTCCACGCCTCCAGATGACTTTAGATTCTCGGCTCCCGCTGGACCCTCACAGTCCGCACCGGCGGGTGCCACCCACGGCAACAGCCGGCCGGCGATTTCATTGGACACTCGCGACAGGCCTGACATTTCCGGACACAGTATTCACAATTCACGCTCCCTCTGCGATTCTGCGAATCGCATGAGCCGGTCGCCCGCGCCGATTACATTCGTGGCCCCTCGGCACAGTTCCAAATCTGAACAGCACGGTAAGATCGAGCACGCCCGTTTTCCGGACGGCTCCACCGTACCAATAGCGCCGCCCGGGCCGTTGCCTGAGAAAAACGCCGTCTCGAAGGTCACCTTTTTGTCCGTCGGTTTGGGAATCGGCGCCCGAGTCGGCATCTTCATTTTTGTGCTCCAATAAATGTGTGTGGCGGAGAAGGTTACTTATGCGGCGCGTCCGCCAACTCCAGCCGCCTTCGCTGCTTGAATTGGGACTGGCTGGGGTGCGACGGACCTCGACCCCACTCTGTTTTTCGAGAACACCAAGCCTCCCACACGCGCGTCCCAGTCAATGCACAGCATGTCGCCTGCAATCACCTGGTTGGTGGCCAACAGGTTCGCCAGCGGATATACGATGTGACGTTCGACCGCCCGCTTCAGGTGGCGGGCGCCGTACTTGACGTCGGTCCCTTCGCGCAGCAGATATGCGCGGGCGGCTGGCGTCATCCGAAACAAGAACTGGTCATGACCCGTGTCCAAAACACGTCGCTGCACCGAGTCAAGTTCGATCTCCAGGATTCGATCCAGTTGCTCCGGCCGCAGCGGATTGAAAACAACAAGTTTGTCGATCCGATTCATAAACTCGGGAGAGAATTTGCGTTTGGCCGCCTCGACAGCCGTGCGCTCTACCTTGTTATCCAATTCCGCAGTTGGGTTCTGTGGAGGTTTCACAAAGCCGATTCCCCCCGTTATCAATTCGTTGATTTCGCCGCCGCCCAGGTTCGATGTCAGAATGATTATGGTTTGCGACAGATCGACTCGCCGGTTGTCGCCCAGCGTGAGGGTGGCCTTGTCCATCATTCCCAATAGAAGTTGCCACAGGGCATCGCTGGCCTTCTCGATCTCGTCGAACAACACAAAAGACAGCCTCAAATCGTCTGTGTGGTATTGAGAGAGCGCTTCCTGAGTAATCAGAGGATGGGTTTCCCGGTGCCCCAAGTAACCTGGTGGTGAACCGAGCAATTTGGCAATCTCGTGAGAATGCTGAAACTCCGCGCAGTCTATTTTCAATACTGCCTGTGTGTTTCCGAGTAGAATTTCGGCGGCGGCCTCAACGATCCGCGTCTTGCCCGATCCTGTCGGGCCCAAAAACAACAGATTGGCCACCGGGCGATCCTTCGAGTTCAGACCAGCGCGGAACACCTGATACAAATCGGCGAAGGCCCGAACCCCGTCTTCCTGGCCCACGATTTTCGACCGCAGCGCTGCCTCAAATTCCTTGGCGTGGGGGCTGCGTGAGGTCGGATCAAGAACAGCTGTCTGGGTGCTCATGATGGCGCCTCTCTCGTTGCAATTTTCTTGCGCGGGTGTCCGAGGCGCCATCCGGTCGAAGTGGCAATCTAACCGAGGAAAAGGCCCGATGTTTTTCTTCTGAGACTTGGCTCCAAGGGCCTTCTCTAGTACTGGGGTACTGGTCCTTGACACATCAGGTTATTCGGGTCAAATTCCTTCCCTCGAACGTGGATGTACGTCCCCGCCCGCGTGTCCAGACGTCAATTCTCATAGGAGACCGCATGGTCGTTGAGAAGGATGATTTTCATCCTCTGTGTTACGAGCATCACGTGGAAATGAGGCTGCAGGAGGACTCGACTGCCTACGCCTGTTCGATGTCTAGTTGCCAGGTTCGCTACGCCCGCTCAGACGGATACTTCATCGTCGCCCAGAACGGTCAAATCGACCGCGACCTGGTCCCTCACGTCATTTGTCCGCAGGATGGGCAACCCATGTATCTTGCTGAAGTTGGCTTGGGAAAAACGAACTTTCGCCTGTGGAGATGCCCGCAATGTGCCATAAGCCGTTCTAATCAGGAGATTTCACGAAAATCGGCAGGAGCCCCATAGGACCGTAAACAGCAATGGCGAGGCTATGTGGGATTACTTTCAGCACTGATTTGTCAACCGACAGACACTTTCCGCTAGAGAGGTTTTCCCCGCTGCGGCCTCTGCACAACCCATTCGAGCCCGATGGCAAATCTGTCTCCCAAATGCTCGCAGTAAACCACCTCCGCTCGCCGCACGGGAAATCCGCCCTGGAGAAAGTAAACAATCACCTGATCCTGCGGCTGCCAGGGCCTTGTGGTCAACACGCGGGTGCCGCCAGGACTCGTGTTCTCGGTGAACGTCCGTTCCCTGGTGAGTGAATTGTCTCGGCGGGACAGCTCTACCTCAAACCTCTCTGCAACCCTCTTTTCGCGTCGGCCGCTCAAGGGCGGCACTGCACCTTCACGCACAAACTATCTCCGAATACACTAATCCCTTCTCTTTGGTCATGGGCTTCTTCAGAGCAGCAAGCAAGCCGGTGAATCACTGAATCTTGTTGCCCTAAGCCCCCTAGCGTCGAACGGTCAAGCCCATTTGTACCAGAGATCATCATGATGCGTTTATCGGGCGCTGGCCCTCAGAACTCCGCGATTTTCCAAGGAGCCTGCTCTGTTGGCAAATACGTTGTGTCCAGAGCAGGAGAAGCGTACGATGCGCGAGTTTGAGGGTCCAGATCGCAAATTCCAGCGAACTAGTCGACGGCGCGTGAAAACTGGGTATGAGTCAATCCTCGCTCAAGCTTTCACACATCAGCAACATCATGCTTGGAGTGCGCGACCTCGCGCACTCGGTCGCGTTTTACTGGGATACTCTCGGCCTCACCGTGCGGCAGCAGGTTCCTGGCTTCGCGTTTCTGGGGGGCGGAGGAGTGATACTAGCCTTGAGTGAGGAGCTGGCCAAAGCGCTGCCGCAGTCGGGCAGTTCTGTCGTGATCGTTTTTTCAGTGGACGATGTTCGCAGCCCGCATGAGGAACTAGCTGCGCGCAAGATACATTTCACTCAAGAGCCGCGCAACATAACCGGTAATCTCCGGGCCGCCAACTTCGATGACCCTGATGGTCACCATCTCTCCATCTTCGGACCTGAGCGCAAGGGCTAGCTGACAGGCGAAGAAGTGCAGCCGAAACTAAGCAAAGTTATGCTAGCCGCCATCGTAACTGCTCTTGGTGCGTCGGTAGGCCTCCCGCGTCTTGAACACTTCGGGAAGATCGCCGGCCCGGATGTGGTGGGCAAGGTCACGCGCCGCTCGGGTCTCCGGGGAAATGATGCACGCAAAGATTCGCCGTGCATGGTTTTCCAGGTAGTCACAGAACGCGGCAGCCTACCTTGCGTAATCCAGGCTGACGGTCATGCCGTCGCCGATCATCGCGTCAGCTGCCGCCAGGTCTGCCAGCTCGAACAGCAGGGCGAGGCTAGGTAAGGGCCACGTACCGCTCAGAACAGCGGGATAACAGTGCGGGGAAACGGGACAGATACGCCCGGATCCCACGCGCAATCGCTGACGTTGTTCGAGCAAAACACCGAGAAGGATGGTCGAAAAGCCAAATCGCGAGGGAATTCCGGCTTAACCGGAGAACCGTGATCCGCATCTGTGCGGACGTTGAAAAGGCATAGTTGCAAATGGTGTGTCCGAACTCACGAATGCACAGGCTTGCACGTTGACCAAAGGTTGACTAACTACTGACGGCTGATATTTCTGGTCCATCGATTCAATACATCGCAAACCCTCTCAATTCAAGCTCATCCGACGATCGGAACTCAATTCGGTGCCCAGAATTGTGCTATTTCTCGCATTCGCCGAATCCACGGTCGGTGCACAGTCCCTAAGAGAGTGTGACGCGGCGCGAGCCTTGGTGCACACTCAAATGGAGCGCGCGATGATGCGACGTGTCGAGATAAGATCAGACAAAATATTGAAACTGAAGGGATTACCCCGGAATTCTGCATGGATAAAGTTGTACTTTCCTGGCCTCCAGTGTCATTTGACACTAGGCACCCACATTGAGCAGCTTTTATGTGAGCAACTTGAAGGCATGGACCCAGACCCGGGCGTGGAAGACAAGTGAACGCCAGTATCGAGGATCCCGGTCTTTAGAGGGTCGTCCGTCTCCGGTTCGCCCGCAGCAAGAGAACGATACCTGCAGCGATGGCAATGCCGCCGTAGACCGCCCATCGAATTTGCCCTGTCATGAAACTGCCTGGCAACACGTTGATTCCCTGCAGAACCCATATGCCGCCGAGCAACACCAAGAGTAAGCCCACAATACTCAGACCAATTCTCATGTGTTCTCTCCCTGTCGGCCCAAGATCAGACTCCCCGTTGAAAGGCAGTATACTCACGTTCCAGGTCTTTCGAGTCACAACGACCCGCCGCCCTCACTTCTGAGAGACGCGGAGGTATAATCCCGCCTGGAATCAACAGGAGGAAACAATGGCCGAGCCATCTTACGAGGAACTCGTCCATTACGTTCGGGGAACGCGGCGAGAGGGACGGCGCCCGTGATCTTGCGCAAGGATAAAAGCTGGAAATTCCAGATGAATAATTCAGAGGAAGCCCCTCACGCCACAGCGCTGATCCCCATGGTGCTCGAAGAAACCACGCGAGGCGAGCGGGCGTACGACATCTATTCGCGGCTGCTGAAGGACCATATCCTATTCGTTGGTACGCCGATCGACGATCACGTCGCCAACCTGGTGACGGCGCAGCTTTTGTTTTTGGAAGCGGAGGATCCCGAGCGGGATATCCAGATGTACATCAATTCGCCCGGCGGCTCGATCACGGCAGGCATGGCTATTTACGACACGATGCAGTACGTCCGGCCTGACGTGGTTACAACCTGCGTTGGGGAGGCCGCCTCGATGGCCGCCTTAGTGCTGACCGCGGGCGCTCCCAAGAAGCGCTTCTCCCTGCCCAACTCACGCATCCTCATCCATCAGCCCTTGATGTCCGATCTTTCGGGCCAGGCGACCGATATTGACATCCACGCGAAGGAGATTTTGCGAATGCGTTCGGTGATTAACCATCTCCTTGCTGAGCATAGCGGGCAGCCGATCGAAAAAATCGAGAAGGACACTGAGCGCGACTTTATTATGTCGGCGCAGCAGGCCAAAGAGTACGGTCTGATCGATGAGATCATTCGCAAGCGCCACTAGCCGGCTGTCCCTCGACAAAATCCAAGCCGGCTTGGAGTCGATTTTGTAACTGCGAAAACACTCAACAAACAAGGCGACTGCAAACGGTTCAAGACAGAGCGCGAAGTTTTTAGGCGTGTCGCCATCTTCCGTGCCATCCCGGCTCAGGGAAGGGCGCGCCCATGTGCACTCCGACTACGCGCTACTTGCCAGCGTAATTGTGGCGGCGGAGGGCGCAACCTTCCAGGACGTGGCGCACTTCGCTGCGGGCGTTGCGCCGGGTGACGGAATCTTTACCACGTGGAGTTATCGGGCTGGAGCAGGACGGGCGGAGGCGTTCCTGCTGAACCCACAGCCGCTGGCGGCGCGTACCGCGCAAGAATGGGGCGTGGTTGCCGAAGTTGTGCCGAACGGTAAGGCGCTCAGTCGGGCGCGGGAGTTGGCCGATCTGTACTTGAAGGCTCCGGAAGTGACACGCCGCAACACGCGCGTGCATTTCATCCAGCCCTTGAAGGAGCGCATCGTTCGAGAAGTTGGCTATGGACTGTCGCTGGAAGGAGCATCGTCTGCTGCTCTCGTGAAATCAATGCAAGCGAAGAGCGAACCTCTCGCTCAGAAAAGCAAGTCCGCATAAAGAGCCGACGAACGCTCGACGAGTATCGGGCACCATCGGTGCCACGAGCGTGGCTGAGAGAATATCGACAATCCGGAAACGAAATCCCTGCCCGCTGACATAGGCTGCCAACTCCTCCTTCACTCCCGAAAAGGAATACAGGCCCTCGGTGTGGGCCAAGTCCTGGTAAGTCATCTTCTCGGAAGGTGGAAGCCAGTTACCGGTAATCCCGGTGGTCTCAAGGGGTCGATGCAACACTGGCCTGGAGTCTACTCTGCGGAGTTTCAAAGCCCAATGTTTTTCTAGGACGCTGATTGAGGCGCAGCGCGATTTGGTCCAGCTCGGATTGACTGTAGCTGGACAGGTCGGCTTTCTTGGGCAAGTACTGGCGCAGAAGCCCATTGGTGCTTTCGTTGCTGCCGCGTTGCCAAGGACTCTGCGGATCACAGAAGTACACCTGCACATCGGTGGCCACGGTGAAGCTCTGGTGTTGGGCCATCTCCGGCCCGCGATCCCAGGTCAACGAGCGCCGCAGCGTCGCCGGAAGCTGGCGCACATGCTGGCTCAGGGCGGCGACTACCGTGGCCGTGTCTTTGCTGGGCGATTGGTGTTTTGTGGAGACCGTCTGATGGACGGCAACTACCGCGACATTCTTCAAGCTGCCAAAGCCGGTAGGTCTAATATGAAGATTGTCGTAACTTTCGCTGACGGAGCTGCGCTTGAAACCGGATCATATTTGCAGGCGTTAACAAACGGCGCTTATGCGGTGATCCGATCGTCCTGTGACGCGAGCGACATCGAACGGATGGCGGTCCGCGCTTTTAGCCATAGCGAAGAGACAAGTCTAGCGCGACTTTTCGACCTTGCGCGCCCAATCTGACTGGGGTACCAATAGGCGCAGCCCGATCGCGAATTCTCCGCCGTTCGTAGATTGGCAGTAGACAACCCACCCCCGTGAGCGAATATGGCCCGGAGGCGATTCGACGACCACAGGTTCATCAGGCAGCCACTGGTTTTTAACGCCAGCTCGAAGTCCCATATTGCTGACATTTCTCGTGATGGCGGATTCAACCTGTGCTGGGTGTTCAAGACTAGCAATGCGCACTTCGACAGAAAGAGGCCTGCGCTCCTCTGTTCGTCCAGTTCGGGAGTACACCTACAACACCCCCTTTTATGGCCTCACGTTCGTTGCCTTGGACTGGGGAGCAGCGTACGTGGTCTTTCATGTCTCGACTTGCTTTCCGACGTGCTCTGGGAGCAGCCCGCGTCACACTGCCCAGGTTTTGTTGGGTCACAGCGACCTCGTCTTGTGACCGACAGCATGATCACTGATTGGCCATAACCCTCGACACTTTTCGATCCGTTCCCGCGGCACTTCTGATTAGACGAAATCTAATGCTTGCAATGCCCGATATTCAGCTGGATGGCCAGCGTAAAAAAGTTACGGCGGCCATGAAGAACGGTTAGGTCGTCGCGGAGCCCGGAACAGCTGAACGCCTTTGATTTTAGCTTCATGCCGTTGCCCGTTCCTTGGCGGGCCGCCCCGTGCCGAGCAAACAGGCCACGTGGCGGCCCATCGTTATAGTGTCGGCAGCGTAGTCTTCGTGGCTAAGGGGGACAATTAGGTGAATCCCCCAAAATTCGCTGCGGCGATAGCCTGATGACTCTGGCGACCTGGCAGATCGAAGAAAGCCGAGTGTCGGCTCGGGCACCATGCTACTCGTTCCTGGATTAGGTTGGGGCCGCTCCGTGGGAGAGCAGAATAGACTGGCGGCGCTCGGGGTGGTGCCCACGGAGCGGCTTATTTGATGGTTGCTTCACGATAGTATGCTTGGCTTGAGATGCAATCGAGTGAATCCCGCGAACTTGTTGCGGTGATGACCTGAACAGACCGCAAGGAGCAAGGTTGCTGCACCGATAGTTAAGGTTGGATCAATCCTCTTCGAACGGCGTACCTCACGAGGCTGGCGGTTTCGTGGATATCGAGCTTCTGCATCAAACGGGACCGATGAGACTCGGCTGTCTTCACGCTGACTCCGAGCAGGGCAGCGACATCTTTTGTCGACTTGCCTTCTGCCACCAGTTGGAGCACTTCGTGCTCCCGTGCCGACAGTGGATCGGCGGGCATGCTGGATTTTGATAGGTAGGCATCCACAAGCGTGCCAGAGATGGCAGGGCTCAGGTATATTTGGCCTTTACAGACCTGTTGGATAGCATGGACCAGATCGGTAGCGGCCTGATGCTTTAGAATGTATCCCCGAATCCCCGCTCGCAGCGCTTCGACAATGTATTGCTCGTCATCGTGGCGCGTCAGGAGAATGGTCTTTGTCTTGGGACAGACGCGCTTCAACTCACGCGTTGCAGCCAACCCGTTCATCGACGGCATGCCGATATCCAACAAGCAGACGTCGGGTTGCAATTCCTTGGCGAGGCGGACCACGTCCTGCCCGTCTCCCGCTTCCCCAACGACCTGAAAACCTTCGCGCTCAAGCAGGGACTTGACTCCCTGGCGCACCAGCACGTGATTGTCGGCAATGACGACTCGAATCTTCATGTTCCGTCCTCCAGAGAAATGTTGATCAATAGTGACGTTCCTTGGCCCGGCGCTGATTCGATATGCAGTGTTCCGCCTACTGCGCTCAGGCGTTCCCGTATGCCGAGTAATCCAAGACCGGCATTTCCCTTCCTGTCCAATACAGACGGGACGTCAAACCCTTTCCCGTCATCACGGATCACACAGCGTAAGAGGCCGCCGGAATGGTCCAGCCGAATGTGAACATTCCTAGCATGCGAATGCTTGGCAGCGTTTGCCAGGGCTTCCTGGACGATGCGGTAGAGGGCTGTCTCTATGGCCGTCGGCAACCGATCTTTGAATGAGGCACGAACGACGATCGCCTGATCCGTTCGTTTGGAGACACCTCCGGCAAGAAACTGAATTGCCGGCACCAATCCGAGATCGTCTAGGATCGTGGGCCGCAATTCGTGGGAGATACGCCGAAGCTGCTCTTCGATCTGATCGAGCAGCGCATTCACTCCTCCGAGCCGGCGGTCAAGCGGAGTCGGGAGATCGCGGAGTAGATCCGCTAACTCTAGACGCAAAGCAACCAAGAGTTGCCCCGCTTCGTCGTGCACTGCGTGAGCGATGCGCTTAATCTCTTGTTCCAAAGTTTCATTCAGGCGGCGAAGGGCGACAATGGCTTCGCGAAACCCCCGATGCGCCATTTCATAAGGAGATAGGACTTCCACCAGGAACGCTTCCGCGTCTCTGAGGGCGCGGAGCGTTTCCTCCGGGTCACGAACATTCTTGAGTAATTCCCGCAGGGCGGCATGATGCAGGTGAAGGACTTCAAAGATGGGTCTGTTTTCGGCCAGCGCGGATCGGCCCAGCTCGTACGCGCGTCCTAGGGCGACTTCGCCGCTCCCGGACAAATACTCCCGCATTCCATTGAGATAGGGCTCCATAAGCCCACCTTGCGCCTTGCTTATCCGATCCTGAATGGCCTTATTCATAGCGTGCTTCCTAGACAACGCGCCACGAGGACTAGTCCGTCGTCGTTTCCCTTCGCATATCCGGACAGAATGGCTTCCGCAACGCGCTGTGGTGTGCCCGACCACTCCCGTTTCGCCGAGAAATCTCCGCGGATTCCG
>Ga0207023_10064_pt1 | contig 31831 bp, 22 predicted proteins | sample Alteio_BWMinCont_47_FD_153464 | JGI IMG/M metagenome (GOLD analysis project Ga0207023, IMG submission 153464) | Enriched cells from forest soil in Barre Woods Harvard Forest LTER site, Petersham, Massachusetts, United States -... | ecosystem: Environmental > Terrestrial > Soil > Temperate forest >... | reverse complement strand
CTTACTTCGGAGCGCAGAGAGCCCGTCAAGAATCTTAGATGGGTAGAAGAGGTGTTGTCGCGAGTTAATATGCCACGTAACAACTAATTTCCTATTTAAGCCTCTGCCGCGCGCCATACGTCTCCTGCCCTCGACACGACGAAGTTGCCACCAGAGCAAATCCGAACGAAATCAAAGGCGTTCCGACGGCTGGCTCTTGCCCGAGAAATCGATTACGTGGCAGAAGCGGGGCGCGTCAATTGTAGTATCTCGTGAGCGGGGCGTACCGCATGGACTTTGACCCTCCTCCGCCGATCGCGCACCGCGACGGCGCCGGAATATTCTGGTGCCGGCGTGAATTTCTGAATAGTCCACGCACCCGCTTCCGCAACGTTGGCATACACGTTGATGAGCCTCGCTGGGTCCCGGGGAGCCACCGACACTTGAAAACTGTCGAGTGGAATTGACAAACCTCCGCCTCGCGCCTTGATGTAGGCTTCTTTGCAGACCCAGCAGTTGAAGAAGGCAACGTCGCGTTCCTGTTCAGGTATGCGCATGAACTCTGAGTATTCACAAGTTGAAAAGAACCGCGCTGCAATCTTCTCTTTGTCCGGAAAGGTGCGATGCTGCTCGATATCTACCCCTAACTCCTGACCAACGGCAAACGCGTACGCGGCGACTTCGCCGGAATGCGACATGTTGAAGTGGATCGGGAACTCTGCGTCGGCGAGGAAAGGCTTGCCCTGGTGCCCGTAGCCAAACTTGAGATCGGAGGCTTGACGATTGCAATAGCCCCCCAGCAAGATTCGGAGAACACCGTGCGAAACGACGAAAGCAGCCCGCAATGAACCCGACCGGAATTGCATCGCCCGTTCCCGCTCGTCGCTGGACAATACCGAATGCGCTCTCTCCACAACTGGCGAATCTTCAGAGAGCTTGACTAACCACACATGTATTTCGCTTTTCAATACAACCGGATCGCCGACCGTGTCTGATCTCGTCGAGATAAAAGTGCTTCGACGTTTGGGCTTGGCCGTTTGAGCCATTGCCACTACGAATGCGTCAGTCATACGACAGTACTGCTTCTTTTGACCGCCTCCCTCGAGGCATAAGCGAAGTCCGGACAACAACTAACTCGACGAGAAATTTCTTCCGAACTATGGTCGGTTCGGCTCCGACTATCGACCGGTCTGGAACAACCCTGTGTCAATCGGGTCGAATCCGATTTCGTCGACCAAGCCCGCAACGATGAGTTTCGCTGCGGCCGCACTTTCAACAGCCTCGCTGGCGGAGAGCTAATTGCACATAGGGCTCGAAGCTGTCATGCGCGCCAGCAAGATTGCGCAATTGGGAGCGCCGAATGAGATCTACGGGTTCACCACTAAGGGCGCGATGATGCAGAAAGAGCAGCGGAACCCCGCAGACGTGGGACTTGAGAGCTCTTTCCCGAACTGCCTCAACTGGCGCGGAATTCCTATCCGTGTCCGAGCTTCTGAAACGGGCTTACTTAGCTGCAGCCGGTGGTGTAGAACGAAGTCTCGCTTTACAGCTTGAGAGACCATACGAAAATGTCCGGTGTTGCTGGCATCGACAGGCTCACCGCAGAACCCCTCAGGGCTCTGGCGGAATCGCCGACGAGCCCTCCACAAGTAGCGACTGAGCAGACAAAGGCCATGAACACTACTACCTGAGCTGACGCGCGTCGCAGTGCGAAGTGGTTCTTACCCTCCATAAGACGGGATTGCTTACCTTCTCGTCGGCCGCGAGTAGTCAGGCCCCTGGCCGCTGATAGACCTTCGGCGCAGCCCATTTGTCCCATCGCCGTCTTCTCCCCAGATCGTGGGACGACAGATCGCGATTGCGGAGTCTTACGAGGCAGCGCCAGAAGGAACGTAAGTGAACTTGTTCCGTTTCAAGCGGAGGAATGGGCTCTCCAACCACCTAAAAGAGACCGCAGCCAGCAAGAATGTAATCGCAAGGGCACAGAGCCAAGAAAGTGACCATCCGTGAGGATGATGATATCGGCTGAAAAGATAAATGGAGAGACGCAGACTAAGAATGTGATATGCGTAAAGACCATATGAAATCTTGCCCAAATATACGAGTCCAGGATACTTCATGAATGGAGCCCCGTCCCGGGCGGCCCCTAGTACGGACAAGAAGATCGCAACGCCTCCGAGCGACATCAGCGGATATCCGATCAGGCCTCCCACCAGTGTTGGTACGCGGTCAAGCAATCCACAGTACCGGCCGACAACCATCCACGCGAAACCTCCGATCAGAAGCAACCCCAACCTGGCTGGAAGCCCAATGCGAAACGTCGCGTGTCCGTGAAGCATCACCGCCAGCAGTATCCCACAGGCGATTGAGTCAAGCCGGGCGAAGGTGTTGTACCAAATCGGGTCTCCTCTCTGGTGTTCGAGCAGCAGAATCAGACGAGTCAAAGTCGCGACTGTTGCCAATCCGATCGCGATTCTGCAGATCGTTGTCTTGGACGCCCTGCGCAAGAACAGAGGCCAGAGCAGGTAGAATTGCTCCTCGAACGAAACACTCCACAAAGGGACGATGGCGGTGGCATGAGGAAAACCACGCAGGACCATGATCCAGTTTCCTGCAAATAATAAGAACGAGATCGCGTAAGGCCATCCCATCACTTGACTTCGGTCGAACAGCGACAGCAGTCCAGCAAGGGCGATCACAAAGAAGTAGAGCGGCCAAATCCGAAGGAGGCGGCGAATGTAAAACGCTTTCAGGTCTAGCGTGCCTTTTAGCTCCCTCTCCCGCAACAACAGCTCCGTGATCAAAAATGCACTGAGTATAAAGAATACGTCGAGACTGCACATGCCCGCCTCGATTGTGCTCACAATCACGGATGCAAGAGTCGTCGGGATGTGATGCACGGAATAGAGACTCTCTTGCATCGGCAGCACGTGGTAAGCCCAGACCGCGCAGAAGAGGAAGAAACGGATAGAGTCCAACTCGGGGTAATAAAACCGCCCTGTTACCTCCCCAGGCTCCACATGGCTCAAGGTGGCCGCGGTATGTGTCAAGGGAGCCTGCGGGCAGGATGCCACTGCGTGGTCATAGACATTAATCGTGATAGCTACCTTGTGTCGGACCGGGCACGATGATAGGTCGGCACGATAACGCTGATGAGTTCTTCCATGAGGACCATAAGAGCGTTTTTTCAGCTTCTTTGTTAAGTGATACAGATCTACCAAGACAAGCAGCACTCCGTTGGGCAACGCCGCCAATAGGCGATACCCCAAAGGTCCACTTTCGGCCAATCGAAGTTCCGCGCGGGCTTCCTCTCGCCGGCCGTTGCGAATCAAGTGTCGGGCTCGTGTCGAATACTCGGCCCTAAGCGTTCGTCGATACAGATTCTCGTGCCGGCCACGAAAGTCGCGGTCGGTTCCAAACGTTCGCTGCAGTACTTTGATGTAGTACCCCGCCCTATCGAACGCATTCGCATCCGTTAGCCGCGGGCCGTCGTGGTCGCGCTGCCAAACCGTTTCGCAGTCGAAGTGCGCCGCCTGGCCGATCCTTGCCAGCCGAACAAAACACTCATAATCCTCGTAAACGGGGATGTCCTCTCCGAATCGGAAGATATCCCCAGCTTGTTCACGTCGAACAATCACAGTCGGTGTCGACACGTAGCCTGCGCGGAGTGAAGCCTCGTACAAACTGCCCACGTGCACATTGAAGTCCGTCCGACCTTCCGGCAGCGTAGCAATGACTGAATATGGACGAGCTGGGCCGAGAATCTCATTCCAACTCCGCGGGTCCTGATGCCAAGCTAACAACACATGGTGACTTTCGGTTCCCATTCGATCTTTATGGCCAAGATCGCTGGAACAGAACAATACGTCAGGACGCGCCTGCATAAAGGCTCTCTGCAGCGCAAGTTTGTCGGCGAACCATTCGTCGTCGGAGTCATTGAAGCCTACGAGCGGGTTGTGCGCCGCCGCGATTCCGCAGTTACGCGCCGCGCCGGGGCCGCGATGGGGTCCACTCACCCAGCGGATCAGGTTACGATATGGCTCGAGTACCTCTCGCGTGTTGTCCGTGGACCCATCGTCCACGACAATGATTTCGTCTCCAGGAGCAACAGCCGCCAGAACGGATCGTAGTGACCTGACAATCTCCTTAGCCCGATTATAGGTTGGGATGATGACGCTGACGGACAATTGATTCATAGGTAAGCAATCGGGCTCAATCTATCCAGCCCGCAATTCTGGACGCGACTTGACGAATGCGACGCCCAGGCGCAAGTTTTCCTGAACGCTCCGGGGAAACCACAACATCGAACTGGCCGAACCGGGCATACGAGCTTGCAGCAACGATCGCATCAATTAGCTCACATATCTTCTTGAGGAGCCGCTCCTGGTCAGACAGTGAACTGAAGGTGTGATCCGTTCGCGGCATGATCTCTATTCTTGCATCGTCCGGCATCCTCGATTCCTTCAGGACTCCGCTGACTGCCTCGCGTAGAGTCTCCAAAGGGGAGTCGTCTGCTGCGCATATAAAAGCTAACTGAACACCTCGACTTGCCAAAAGCCGCACGTTTGTCTCGAACTTAAGTGACTCAGGAGACGCTTTTCGTTGCGAAGGCAGGCGGCTCTTTGCCCAGAACTGTAAACTTCTAAGGATCTGTCGATAGTCAGCTCTCCCTGTGACGAACTTCAGCCAACTGTCCAGATTATGAATCGCAACTCGCCAGTAGTAATAGGCGGCACGGCGATCAGTCTGATCAGGATTTCCCTCGCCATCGTCAGGCATTGGGAGATTGATTGGGAGCGCGCCAATCACTCGTGGGTCGCAGCATGCCGCCTGGAGCGAAATCCGTGCCCCTGAACATATGCCCATCAAGATGAAGTGCCCGAGCCCTCTCGTCGCCTGCAAAAAGTCCATGGCATTCTGTGTTTCCCTCACAGCGCTCTTGTCGAACGGAAGATTGTCATGACGGACCGCACTATCTCCAATTCCAGAAAGATCAAAGCGAAGAACCACAAAGCCCATGGCAGCCAATTTTCGAGCGATTGTCACATAAATGCGTCCTGGTCCGACCCGGTGCACCATTCCCGGGTTGAGCAGGATTATAGCGGGCCTGTGGTCGTTGCCTCCCCCTTCTGGGGGATCCGTCACGATCCCCACCAGGGATTTCATTTCCCCGAATAGAACGGCTTCTTCACTCATGAGCATGTCCTGCAAGTCCAAGAAACTACAGCCTGCAATACCTGGCTAGGTACGAGCAAGCTGCCAGTGGCGGTTGGCAACCAAATCGGAGGAGCATCAAAACGCTGATATTGTAAATGGGCCTCAGTATGACTCAAATGATCTTCAAAACCGGAGTTCTTCCCCGCTTCGTCGCTTTGGATGACCAGTACATTCTTCGCGGGCTTCCGACCTATGGCCAGAAGGTTTATCTTTTCAAGCTCAGCGCGGAGGAAGTCCGAAAAGGGGAAGCCGAGGACATCCATGTAGCTCTGCGGTTTCTGTGCGCGGCTTGGTTTGGAACGAAGGCGCAGCATTTCTTTTTGCAGAAGAAGCAGCCCTTCGAAATAGCTCTTGCCGTTTACCACTGGATCCCAGAGAACGAGGCTCTCAAGATCACCCCGCCGAGCGCCGATCATAACCGACAGGGCTCCACCCAGCCGGAGTCCTATGAGGCAGACTTGAACAAGGCCAGTCCTACGTCTTGCTTCCGTAATTGCCGTCGAGGCATCCTCAACCCACTGAGGAATACTGCCCTCTTCCGCGTTACCAGAGGAATCGCCACAGCCGTAATAGTCAAACCGGAAGACCGGGAACCCAGCATCACAGAGACGAACGGCTAGCTGCCGAAGGGCGCGATGGCAATTAATGTATTCGTGCCCGATCGGCTGGCAAATAACGACTGCGCACTTCCGGAGATTCGCCCGTGGCTCGTGATAGCAGCCAAACAATGGCTTCTCCGGCGAGCCGAAGTAGAGTGGCAAGACCGTCCTCATAGAGATCGCGGGTGCTGCAAGCGTTCGCCGCACGCGGCGGCGAGCTGCCCGAGGGTGTGGAATGCAAGCTCGCTTGGTTTTACGTACACGCCCAATCGACTTCGCAACCGCGCAACCACTTGTAGAGCTGTCAGCGAGTGGCCGCCAAGGTCAACAAAGTTATCGTAAATGCCGACTCGTTCCAGCCCCAGCACTTCTTTCCACACCTCCGCCAATACGAGTTCGATGGAATCACGAGGTGCTTCGAAAGCTTCGACGGATTCGGTACGCTCGGGCGGAGGCAGCGCTCGTCGATCCAGCTTCCCATTGGGCGTCAGGGGCAGCTCTCTCAACGTGACTAGGACTGGAATCATGTAGCTGGGAAGTTTGTCCTTCAAATAGTCACAGATTTCTACCAAAGGGGCCGGCTCCCGTACGGGCACGATATAGGCAACCAAGCGGCGATCGCCGGGGAGGTCTTCCCGAACGATCACGCGTGCGTGATTAACTGCCGGCTGCTCGTGCAGCACGGCCTCGATCTCGCCGAGCTCAATTCTAAATCCACGAATCTTCACCTGGTCGTCGATGCGACCGACAAACTCGATATTCCCGTCCGCTCGATAACGCGCCAAATCTCCGGTCTTGTAAAGACGAGCACCTGGGTCGCTGCTGAAGGGGTTCGGAATAAATTTCTCGCCTGTCAATTCGGGGCGATTCAGATAACCGCGCGCCAGCGCTACTCCACCTATATGCAGTTCACCGGGAATGCCTATGGGGACCGGTTGAAGATTTCGGTCTAGCAGGTAGATCTGAACGTTGGCGATCGGGTGCCCAATCGGCACAACAGGTTCCGCATGGTCCGGCTGACACTGCCAGTGGGTCACCTCTACGGCGGCCTCGGTTGGCCCATAGAGGTTGTGCAGCTCCGATGCCGACCTAGCGAAGAAGCGCTTCTGAACTTCGAATGGCAGCGGCTCACCGCTACAGATCACGCGCTTCAAAGAAGTGCAGGCCTCAAGGCCATTTGCTTCCAGGAACACGCGAAGCATGGAAGGCACGAAATGGATGCTAGTAATCTTTTCGCTCTGAATTATCCCCAGTAGATAGTCAGAATCTTTGTGTCCTCCAGGCCTCGCCATTACCAAGCAAGCGCCGCTGATCAGAGGCGCGAAGAATTCGCAGATCGACACGTCGAACGTGTACGGTGTCTTCTGCAACACGCGATCTTCGGACGTTAAGGGGCAGTGGTCCTGCATCCACGAAAGACGGTTGACAATCCCGGCATGAACGTTCAGTACTCCCTTTGGTCTACCCGTCGAGCCGGAGGTATAGATCACGTAGGCCAAGTTCTCTGGACAAGTGACACACTCCGGGTTGGAGCTCAATTCTCCTGACAGTTCGTCCCAATCCGTGTCCAAACAGAGTACTTGCACAGGTGACGCGGGAAGTCGAGTGAGAAGGCTATGCCGCGTGAGGAGAATCGAGATCCGGCCGTCCTCAAGGATCACGCGCAGCCTCTCTTTCGGATAATCAGGATCCAAGGGGAGATAGGCGCCGCCCGCTTTCATGATGGCAAGCAAGCCGACAACCATCTCGATGGATCGTTCGATGCAAATACCAACCAGCACATCCGGGCCGACGCCACGCCGCCGCAAATGATGTGCGAGTTGATTCGCACGCGCGTTCAGTTCTCGATAACTCAGGCGATCCTGTTCGCACACCAGCGCCGCAGCATCCGGTGTCCGCTGCACCTGGGCCTCGACTAGTTGGTGCAGGCACAGAGCCTTGCCGGGAAACTCCGCGGTCGTGTTGTTCCAGTCCACCAGCAGTTGCTGGCGTTCGGTGTCGGCGAACATGGACAACGCGGATATACTCCGGTCGGGATCGGCGGCGATCGCTTCCAGCAATCTCGCATAGTAGCTGGCGAGGCGCCGAATCGTGGTCGCTTCGAATAGATCAGTGCTGTACTCGATCAACCCGTCGAGGCCATTCTCGTTTTCGGAGAGGACCAGCGTCAGATCGAACTTAGAGGTTCCGGTCTCCAACTCCCGATCGCCAGACACCTTGGAGACTTGGGACACCCCTTCCGAGTTGTGGAGAATGAACATCACTTGAAACAGCGGCGTGCGGCTCACATCCCAGGCTGGTGCCAATTCAGCCACCAACTGCGCGAACGGAAGATCCGGATGGGCATAGGCCCCCAGGGCGCGTTCCCGCACGTCTTGCAACAGAGACAGGAAATTCTGGCGCTCGCTGAATTTCGCGCGCAAAAGCACGGTGTTCAGGAATAGACCGATCAGGCGCTCGGTTTCGCTGTACGTCCGGCTGGAAATCGGCGTGCCGACCAGGATGTCATTCTGGCCGGTATAGCGGTGCAGCAAGGCCATGAAACCAGCCTCTAGAATCATGAACAATGTGGCCTGCTGCTGCCGGCCTAGAGCTTTCAGCTGCTCCAGTAGCTTTCGAGGCAGCTGCAAGGTTTCCGTCGCGCCACGGAAGTTTTGAATCGCAGGACGCGGCTTGTCGGTTGGCAATTCCAGGATGAACGAGGCCCCGGCCAGTTCTTCCTTCCAGTAGGACGTCTGATTCTTCAGCACTTCTCCCTGCAGCCGGTTCCGCTGCCAGCAGCTAAAGTCCGCATATTGGATTGCCAACTCAGGCAGAGGGGATGGCCGTCCTTCTGAAAAGGCCTCGTAAAGCTGCTTGACTTCCTGATGAACCACCTCCATCGACCACTCATCCACGAGAATATGGTGGGTGGTAAGCAGCAGCCGGTGTTCGTGAGCAGACAGGTGAACCATGGTGGCACGAAACAGCGGAGCCTGGGACAAGTCGAACGGTTTTCGCCCCTGCCCGCATAGCACACGAGTCCATTCACGTTCGCGTTCTTGTTCCGATAGAGGGCTTAGGTCCAGGTCTGCCAGAGGTAAATCCATCTCCGGCGAGATAACCTGCACCGGTTGTCTGCCGGTGTCGGAGAAGGTAGTGCGCAGAATTTCGTGGCGGCGCACCAGTTCCCTGATCGCCCTCCGCATCGCTTCCGCGTCGTACTTCCCGTGGAAGTCGACATAGTCGCTAATGTTATAGACAGAGCTGCCGGGGGTGAGCTGATACAGAAACCAGAGCTGTTCCTGCGCGAAGGAGAGTGGAGAGACACCGGACGGCTTGCGGCGCTCGATTCGCTGGACTGTCCCTGAATCCTTGGTCGCAGTCAGCGCAGTCGCCAAACCGGCGATCGTGGGATTCTCAAACAAGGCCTGCACAGCAACATCAGCCCCGAACATGTCCCGAATGCGTGACACAGCCTGGATGGCTAACAAGGAGTGCCCGCCCAACTCGAAGAAGTTGTCGTGCCGCCCCACTTGCTTCTGTTTCAGGATATTGGCCCAAATGTGCGCCAGCATCTGCTCGTGCGGACCCTGAGGTGCGATGAACTTGGTACCGACCGTGATGGATTGCTCCGGTGCCGGCAACGACTTGCGATCGATTTTGCCATTGGGTGTAAGCGGCAGTTTTTCCATGGCCACGAAGGCCGAAGGGATCATATAGCCCGGGAGGTTCTTCTCCAGGTGGGCGCGCAAGTCGCTGGCGCTCGGCGGTTGGCCCGGTTGCGCCTCAAAATAGGCCACAAGCTGTTTGTCGCCGGGCAGATCCTCACGTGCAATCGCGACGCTTTGGCGGATCCCTGGGTGCATATTGAGCATCGCTTCGATCTCGCCCAACTCAATACGGAACCCACGAATCTTCACCTGGCCGTCAATGCGGCCGACAAACTCGATATTCCCGTCCGGCCGATAGCGCGCCAGGTCGCCGGTCTTGTAAAGACGAGCGCCTGGTTCGCCACTGAACGGATCGGGAATAAACTTCTCCGCCGTTAATTCGGGCCGATGAAGGTATCCGCGCGCCAGTGCCACACCTCCGATATGCAATTCCCCGGCAATGCCTACGGGGACCGGCTGAAGATTCCGGTCCAGCAGGTAGATCTGAACGTTAGCGATCGGGCGGCCAATCGGCACAACAGGTTCCCCGCCGCACTCAGGCTGACACTGCCAGTGGGTCACGTCTACCGCAGCTTCGGTTGGCCCATAGAGATTGTGCAATTCCGCACTCAGACTAGCGAAGAAACGCTTCTGAACCTCGAATGGCAAGGCCTCACCACTACAGATCACACGTTTCAAAGAACTGCAGGCCTCAAGTCCACTTGCTTCCAAGAAGACCCGGAGCATGGAAGGCACGAAATGTAGGGTGGTGATCTTCTCGCGTCGAATTACCTCCACTAAATAATCGGAATCCTTGTGTCCTCCGGGTTTCGCCATGACCAAACAAGCGCCGGTTAGGAGGGGCCAGAAGAACTCCCAGACCGACACGTCGAAGCTATACGGTGTCTTCTGCAACACGCGATCGTCGGACCTCAAGTGGTAACGGTCCTGCATCCACAATAGGCGGTTAACAATCCCTGCATGAATGCTCAGCACCCCCTTCGGCCTTCCCGTCGAACCGGAGGTATAGATCACATAGGCCAGGTTCTCCGGGCGAGTGACACACTCCGGGTTGGAGCTCATTTCTCCCGCCAATTCCTCCCAACCAGTATCCAAACAGAGTAGTTGAAGCCTTGACGCGGGAAGTCGAGTGAGGAGGCCATGCTGCGTGAGAAGAATAGGGACCCGGCTGTCCTCAAGGATTATGCGTAGCCGATCTTTCGGATAGTCGGGATCCAGAGGGAGATAGGCTCCGCCCGCTTTTATGATGCCAAGCAAGCCGACGACCATCTCGATGGATCGCTCCATGCAGATACCAACCAGCGCATCTGGGCCGATGCCACGCCGGCGCAAATGATGCGCGAGTTGATTGGCACGCGCATTCAGCTCCCGGTAAGTTAGTCGATTCCGCTCGTACACCAGCGCTGTGGCATCTGGCGTCTGTTCCGCCTGAGCCTCGACTAGTTGATGTAGACATAGATGTTTTGGGTAATCCGCACGCGTATCGTTCCATTCGAGAAGGAGTTGAGTACGTTCTGCCTCCGTCAGGATCGGCAACTTGTGAATAGGCATTTGAGGATCAGTGCACGCTCCTGCTAGCAGAGTCTGCCAATGTCCAACCATTCGCGAGATGGTTGAGTCGTCGAAGAGATCGGGGTTGTAGGTGATGGGACCGGAGACATTGTCGCCGCGGTCATCGACTATAAAGATGAGATCTGTCTTTGACCCGCCATTATCGATTTCTACCGTGGCTAAATCCCAACCGGGAGCGATCTTTGCCATCTGAGGCTCCTGAGAGAGCACGACTTGAAACAGGGGATTGCGGCTGGGATCCGGTTTGCGCTGGACCTCCTTCACGACCTGGGCAAAGGGGACGTCCTCATGAGCGAGTGCATCTAGGACCACCTCTCGCACCCGCAACTGCAATTCACGGAAACTCGGATTGCCAGAGACGTCGATGCGCAGTGCCAGAGGATTTACGAAATAGCCCAGCAGCGGTTCAGTTTCAGGTAGTTTTCTCCCCGCAGTGAAGCTGCCGACGATGATGTCGTCCTGACCCGTGTAGCGATGAAGGACGGCGACAAATGCGCTCAGCAACGTCATGTACAGTGAGACGCCCTGATCCCGGCTGAGACCTCTGAGCGCCCGGACCAATGTTGTGGGCAATTTGAACCTTTGAATAGCTCCGCGATGCGTTTCGATCGGCGGGTGTGCGCGGTCATTTGGCCACTCGAGTTGTGGAAGCTCGCCTGCCAGCTGCCGACGCCAGTAGTCCAGGTGCTCAGACCAGATTTCGGGCGCTGATTCTTGCCGCTGGGCATAGGCGAAGTCCGCATATTGAATACTGAGCTCTGGCAGGGGCGAGGCATTTCCAGCCGAAAGGGCCTCGTAGAGTGTTGCCAACTCAGGTAGGAATACGCGGTAAACTGTCACCGCGTCGAAAATGATGTGATGGAGAGTCATGTAGAGGCGGTACCGCTCATCGTCCATGCGTACCACCAGGACACGGAGCAATGGTCCGTTTTTCAAGTCGAACGGTCGCCGCGCGTCGGACGTAGCCAAACGCCTTGCTTCAGCTTCACGTTCTGCTACTGGTAGCGAACGCAAGTCCTTCATCGGCAGGAGGAACACGTGCGGAGAAGGATGAATGATCTGGACGGGCTCGCCCCCTATGGTGTCGAAAGTCGTGCGCCAAATCTCATGCCGCCGAATAATTTCAAGGAAACACCGATGCAGCACAGCCAGGTCTAGCGGACCTTGCCGGTATACGGTCATGGTTTCGTTGTAGAAAGGAATCTCGCCCGCCATCTGCGCGTGAAGCCAGACCTGCTGCTGAGAGAAAGAGAGAGGCACAGACTCTCCGGGGGGGCGGCAACCGATGTGCGCGTGTCCCGCCGCATCCTTTCGAGACTCGCCGCAAAGATACCGCTCCAGCAGCCTGCGTTTAGCCTCAGATAGAGCAGTTACAGTGGGCATTGAAGGTCTCCCTGGCTCCGCGTGATCAGACTCGTGCACTCCCGGGCTCGCCAAAGCGGATCGGCAATTTCGTCAAGCCGCGCAATCCCAGATTCGACCTCCAGACGAGTGGTCCGGGATCAAGGCTCCAATTGGGCAGGCGGCGCAGCATCAACTCAAAGACAATTTGACCTTCAATCCGCGCCAGCGCTGCGCCGAAGCAGAAATGCGCTGCCCAGCCGAATGCAAGATGCCGGTTGTCGGTGCGGGTGATGTCCAAGCGGTCAGGTTCAGGAAATCTCTCTGGATCCCGATTGCCGGCTGCCATTACAGCGATTACCGCCTGGCGTTTTTGAATCCGTTTTCCGCCGAGAATCGTATCTTCGGGAGCCAGCCGGGCCGTGTGCTGGCTGGGGCTTTCATAGCGCAGCAACTCCTCCACCGCCGAGGGAATCAGGGAGAGATCGGCACGGAGCATTTGGAGTTGCTCAGGATTCCGCAACAGGGATAGCACTCCGTTGCCGATCAGATTGGTCGTGGTCTCCTGGCCCCCCACCATGGTCACAATGCAATTCGCGATCACCTCTTCCTCGGTCAACCGGTCGCCCTGGATTTCAGCGTTCATCAACGAACTCACAAGGCCGTCACGAGGATGGAGTCGCTGCTCCCGTATGGCCGACCGGAAGTAATCGGCCATATCCAGCACGCTCTTTAGAATTCGCGGCGCCCGCTCTGCATTGTGTTGAAAGTTGCCGAGCATCTCAGCGAAATCCTGCGACCACGCTTTCAATTGCTGGTGATCTTCTACTGGTACGCCAAACATCTCAGCAGTAACGATACAGGGCAAAGGTTCAGCCAGATCAGCGATCACGTCCATGGAACCCTTGGCTTGCACGTTATCCAGCATGCGATGGATGATCTCCCGGATATGCCCGCGGAGAACTTCTACTCTGTGAGGCGTAAACGCGTATGATGCCAGACTGCGCAGCCGAGTATGAGCTGGCGCGTCAAGGAAAAGCATCTGTTTCACCATGATTTCTGCGATCGGGTTCAGCGAAGCGAGGCCCATCTTGTCGAGCCGTTCTGGCGCCGGAGTACGCTGGGCGGAGTACTGATGCAGTACCGTCACCACGTCGTGATAGCGCGTGACGACCCAAGCGTGTAGGAAAGGGTCCCAGTGAACCGGGTCTTCCGTTCTCAGCCGATGGAAGAGTGGATAGGGATTGGCCAGAACCTCGGGATCAAGCAGATCACAGAGGCTCAGGGTGGGAGCCGACGGGCTCGCGACCGAAACGGACTGGGTGGACAATGTCATGTCTTAAGGCTCCCTTCGGCTGCCGATTCTGTGCCATTCACCAGGAGTTGCGCCTCCTCCTCGCTCATCGCGTCCAGCTTGGCGACGAGGAGCGCTTCGATTTGTGCTGCAAGCTGTGAAACCGTCGGAACATCGAATAGGCAGCGCAGACTCAGCTCAACGCCAAATGCGTCCCGCACTCTGGCAATCAGTTGGGTGCCTAATAGAGAGTGACCACCAAGCACGAAAAAATTATCTTCCACGCTAACGCTGTCTAGTCCTAGCAAGGCCGCGAGTAGAGCGGCGAGACGCTCCTCAATAGGTGTACGGGGCGCAACGAAAGTGTTATCGCGCAATGTGTTCTCAGCGTTCGGTGCCGGGAGTGCACCGCGATCTACCTTGCCGCTCGGATTCAAAGGCAAGGCCTCCAGCATCACGAATGTCGCCGGTACCATGTACTCGGGCAAGCGACCAGCGATGAAGTTACGTAACTCCATGTGTACGGGTTGCGCTTTCAGCTCTGGGACGAAATATGCGACTAGCTGCTTGTCGCCTGATTCCACCTCTCGGGCCACCACGGCGCTTGCTTGCACACTCGGGTGCTCGTCCAGAACTCTTACAATTTCTGCCGGCTCGATCCTGTAACCTCGAATCTTGACTTGCTCGTCAGCCCGACCTAGAAACGCGATTTGACCATCCGGCAGAAAACGGCCCAGGTCGCCTGTCCGGAAGAGACGCGCCGCTGGTTCGGACCCGAACGGGTCAGGAACGAATCTTTCCGCAGTTAAGTCGGGCCGGTTCCGATAGCCGCGTGCCAGACCCACGCCGTTGATGTAGATTTCGCCAATCTGGCCGACTGGCACTTGCTGCATGTATTCATTCAGGATATAGATCTGGACGTTGTCGATCGGCCGGCCAATCGTGGGGAGTTCGTCCGGGTGCTCCTTGGGAAGCACGGTCCCTGATGTGGCTACCACGGTGCACTCAGTAGGACCGTAGTTATTCACCAATTGAAATGGCAACTTTCGAGACGGATAGTGGTGGAGAGTGTCGGCCCCAGTGAGGAGCACGCGCAAATCGACCTTTGTGGGCCACTCCAGGGTCATAACACGCTCCGCGAGAGGGGTGGCAAGGAAACCGATTGTAATCCTTTGCGAAATGAACCAGGCACGGACTGCCTCTGGGTCGTTCACAGGGACACCATCGGCCAGATGGACGCTAGCGCCTGCAGTAAGGTAAGGCCACAGTTCCCAAACGGCCGCATCAAATCCTAAAGCCGCCAGTTGACTTGCCCTGTCGCCCGGCGTGATTCGGAACGCCCTTTGATGCCAAAGTACGAGATTGACTAGGCCGCCACGCGTGATTTCGACGCCCTTCGGCTGTCCGGTTGAACCAGAAGTGTAGATAACATAAGCCAGATTTTCAGCTCTCGCTTTGGTGACAACTGGCTCAGAGTTTTGGCCGACAAGTAAGCGTCCTTCCGGGTCCAATGGGACGACATGTTCAGGACGAACGGGTAACTCGTGGACCATGCAATGCTCGGTCACCACAATTGGAACCTGGGCGTCCGTCAACACAAACGTCAAGCGTTCTTTGGGATAGCTCGGGTCTAACGGGAGATACGCTCCACCGGCTTTAAGAATGGCCAGGGCTGCCACTATCATCGCGAGAGAACGGTTCATATAGATCCCGACGACGACATCAGGTCCCACGCCGATCGACAACAGGAAATGAGCCAATTGATTGGCGCGCCGATCGAGATCTCCGTAGCTCAGCGATCGCTCCCCATGTGTAGCAGCTAGTTCGTCTCGACTCGTAGTTGCATGGGTGCTTACCATCTGCGGAACATCTCTTTGTGAGAAACCGCCCTGCGAGAGAACGTCAAGGATGTCCAGCCCTCGCTGGTCCGCACGAGTGGGTGGCAATTCACTTCGGAATGAGTTCACCAAAGCATCGCACATGGGAATTTCCTCCTTAATTGAATCGCTGGCGTGACGTGCGTAATCAATCCGAAAAATCTACGTAGTCTGGCTGGGCGCAGTCTTGCCTTTGAGCGCGGACCAACTGACACGGGCTGCTCGCTGCTCAAGCGACTTAAGGCGTCTGGTTAAGGTCGGGGCGGCATGCTTGGCGCCATACATGAAGCGCATGATCGGCCCGAAGACCGGCGAGCTCGCCACACCCACGATGAACAAACCCGGAACCGAAGTCTCGAAGTGCGAATCAAGTGACGGGATCCCGCCCTTTTCCCGAGCGATCGATCGACGTAGTCCAGCGTCCAGGTAGGCGAGCCTATCGATGTCCACAATGAAGCCTGTGCCGGCGATGATGTGATCCGTCACGAACTCTCTTTGACCCTCAGGCCCCCGCGCGACAACTCGCACCCGCCCGTTGTCGGCAGCGGCAGCTTTCACCCCGCAATTCAGCTGCACCTCAATCTGCCGCTCCACTCGGTCGCGCAGCCACCATGAGCCGGAAGGGCCATAGGCGCTAGCCACGAAACGGTGGCGCTTATCGGCAGGAAAATACCAGCGAAATATTTGTGGCAGCTCGGAGATTGCCCAGGATTTCCAGCCAGTAGCTATTCCAGCGTCAGGAGTAAGGATTCGTGCAAACAGAGGCCGCAGCTTTGACGTTGCATTCCACTCGATCCGGCTGCCTTGCACCAATATCCGTACTCGAGCTCCTGCTTCATGCAACAGGGCCGCAGTTTCAAGCGCCGATTGCCCGGCGCCAATGATCGTGACATCATGCCCCGCATAAGCCCTGGCGTTTCCAATGCCCGTACTATGGAAAAGCAATGGCTCCGGAAGTTGGCTCAGCTGGACCGGTATTGTGCGAAAAGGCATATGCCCGGTCGCCAGAATGACGCGCCGACTCGTGAAGATCGTGCCGTCAGACAGTTCCACAGAAAAGCTGTTCACATTCCGGCGAATCCTGACGATTCGAACATCCCGCGATTCGACCGCTGCATGCTGCCGGAACCATTCCGCGTATTCCAGAAAAGACGCAAGGCTCAGCGGATCGCCCACTGGCTGGTACGACAGGCCCCTCGCTGCGCAGTAACGTTTCAGAGTAAACTGGCGACTTGGGTCCCAGAGGTTCGAGGCGAATCGTTCCGACTTCAGGATCATGCCTTCTGGCATATAACGCCGCCAGCTTTCCATCGGCGTCCCGAACATTTGAAAGGGTATTTCTGCAGCTCGTAGGTGCGCTGCGATTGAGAGCCCGTAAGGTCCTGCTCCGACAATGACTGTGTCCAGATCGGCCATTTGTTCTCCGTTGCAGCGTCTCAGTGATGCGACTAAAAACAACGTGCTGCGCGACGCATGATCCGCGTCGCGCAGCGCTCCAAGCCGTAATAATAGAAAGCCGGTACTGGATCGGAGTATCGGAAAAAACCGTCAATCACGCGGGTTCCGGGCAACAAGACCCCGGGCGGCACCTGATGCTCGACGCTCGACCGCCAGGCGACTGAGTTAACCGGTCGGGCATTAACCACCACCGTTCGGCCAAGTTCGGCCCAATACGTAATCAGGGGCAAATTGACTCCGCACAGTGTGGCAATTTCTTCCTGCCAGTCTGTGCGGCCCACCGTGGGTTCGATGATGATGAACCGTCCTGTTCTGCTGTCGCGTTTAAATTCAAGGCTACCTAGCCCACGATATCCAACACGGGCGATAAAGTTTATTACCTGCGCATGCAGCTCACCCGATACCTCGGGCGCCGCCACACAAACCGCCGTATTCCCGATTTCAGGCGGACAGCATACCAATTTTCGCCCGGAGAATATTCCGACCACATTGCCGTGGCGATCGCAACTGAACAGGGTAAAGAAGATTTCTGAATCCGGCCCATCAATCCACTCTTGAACGATAACTCGTGGGGCGTGCTCCAACATCCGGCCGATAGCGGTCTGCGCCTCGGCCAGTGTATTCACCCGTACCGCGCGTTCCGCGATGCCGTTGAGCACCAGCGTCTTGTCCGCTGGCTTGATGACGAGCGGCGGTACGAGACACTGCAGCAACTTCAGATCGGCCGTGGACTCCAATGCAATGCCCCGAGGCGCCGCGAATCCTTCCCGTTCGGCCAGTTCCTGAAACAAGGTTTTGTCGGCCAGTGTACGCACCACCTCGGCAGAAGGCAGGCTTATGCGGTAAAGCGTCTCGATTTCATCGCGGTAGGTCGAAACGGTCCTGACGTCCTGATCCCCCGTCAGGATTAGGACGGGGCGATGCCCAAGCCGCGATCCGAGCTCCATCAAACTATCGATCAGACTCCGTCCTTCAAGGCTCGGAACCCGAACAAAAGTGCTGAACCGGGACCAGCCCGCCGCGCAGTATCGCGTCGTCGCCATGACGTAAATCGGCATGCGGCCGAATGACAGGCTGCGGATGACTCCCAGACTGTTGAGAGTTCCTGCTACCACCACAACAGGCACATCTGGCGGGGAGCAGTTCTTCGGCGAAGGCCCGGGTCGTCCAGACACGAAGGGCCCCGGAACGCACGATGCATTCTCAGCGGACCCGCTGCGCATGTGCTGTTGCGCTTTCATCAGATATCTCTCGCGAGCGAAACACTTGAGCTTAAGGCCCGTGACCTTGTGTGCAAGGAACGAATGATTCCATGGAGCATCCGCGTCTGATTCGCAGCGTTGAACTGTTCTTCGAACCAAGGACTAGGAGCAACCGCGGTGGACGGAAGACCGAAGAAGTCCGCCACTGTATCGTCAATTGCCTCGGGAGTGCTGCCAGGGTAGACGCACCGATAGGGGACACCGCTTCCCTCAAGCAGTCGCTCAGCAGGAGAACGCGGTTGAATGAAGGCCAGAATTGGCCGTCCGATCTGCAGATATTCGAAGATCTTCGCGGGAACGTGAAGAGACGTGTGAGGTTGCAGCAACAAAAGGCCGTCGGATGTCTGCGCCAGTTGACTCGCCTCCCGCTGGGGGATTTGCTCGGTTCCCAGGTCCAACCAACCTTGACTCCTCGCGCGAAGGATGAATTCCGAATTCGGGAGACAGTTGGTTTGAGCCGGCCCTCTCAACATTACCCGCACGCTTCTAGATGGAAGGCGGTTCGCTGCGATCAATCGCGCGATCGATTCGAGAATCGGCGTTGCACTGCGTCTCGAATATAATTCGCCAACGTGAGTCAATAGCCCATGATCCCGAGGCGGAATTGGGAGCGGCTGAATGCGCTCTTCTGGGTCGAATCCGTTCCAAATTAAATGAATTCTTTCGGTGAGCGCTGGAAACTTCTCTCTCCATCTAGCCATCGCCGCATCGGTATTGGCAATCACGGCGTTCGCCCTCCACATCAGGACGCGTTCCAACCATTGATACAGTCGCCTCCGGAAATTGAGGCCCTCAATTGTGTCTTCATCTCTCATTGGGTCGCGAAAATCGGCAAGCCAAGGTACCCCTTCACTGCTGGCTAATTGCGAGGCGGCGAAATGCGCTCCTAGCGGCGGATAGGTAGAGATTATCGTCGTGTGAGCGCTCGGATGATTCCGGATGTACGCACGGGCGGCACGCGCAGCGTGATAGGACCATTGCGTACCCAACTCGCCAGGTAAGAACACCTTTCGGACCGCTCGCTCGAGCTGCCAACTGAGACTACGCCGGTGGCGTGTGACAAACGGATCAGGTACGTACTCCGTGTTCGGGTCGTCGCGTCCAGCTTGGTTTGCAGCAGTAAAAACACGACAACTGTATCCCAGCCTGGAAAGGTATTTCGAGAAGCGAAAGGGACGCGCACCACCGATCGCGTTCTCCGGCGGAAAGTGGTAAGCGAAGATCAGCACCAGGTGTTCGGTTATTGAGTTCATCGCATTGAAGCCGATTGGTTGCCAAGGAATTGCCGCAACGCGGCGTGGCAGCGGACACTTGCTTTTCCATCCCACAGTGGCGGAACTCGTCCCTTCTTGGGATCGGTGAGGCTTTGCTTCCAGGCCTCGAGAATAGTATCCTTACGAGTACCAGCCAGCCTGTTGGTGCCGTATTCGATGGTGACCGGTCGTTCCGTGTTATCACGCAGGGTCAGGCAGGTAACACCCAGCACGGTGGTTTCTTCCTGAATACCGCCTGAATCGGTCAGCACGATGGCGCTGCTGCTTTGCAGGCAGAGAAAATCAAGATAGCCGAGCGGTTCCACGATATGGATTTGGCCCGCAAGCGGAATCGCTCGCTTCTCAATGCGCACGCGAGTTCTGGGATGCATCGGCCAATACAAAGGGAGATGGTTGGAGATTTCGGATAGAGCATCGAGGATCTCGGCGAGCTGCAGGTCGTTATCGACATTGGCTGGCCTGTGCAAGGTGACGAGTCCAAATGGTTGGCCATTCATACCGAGACGCTCTCGGATAGTTGAATGCATTGCGTGCTTAATGTGTCGCTGCAGCGAATCGATCATGAGGTTGCCGGTCAAATGAATGCGTTCTGGCGCAATCCCTTCACTCAACAGATTGACTCGGCCGCTTTCCTCGGTGACCAGAAGGAGATCGGAAATGGAATCGGTGACGATACGATTGATCTCCTCCGGCATGGTGCGGTCGAAGCTCCGTAGTCCTGCCTCTGCGTGAACCACACTGATCCCCAGCTTCGCTGCTACCAAGGCTCCGGCCATTGTGGAGTTAACGTCTCCGACTACAAGGATTGCAGCTGCCTTCTCACCGAGCAGCACAGGCTCAATTCGCTTCATGACCTCCGCGGTTTGTTGAGCATGACTGCCTGAGCCGACTTCGAGATGGTACCGGGGCTCTGGCAAGCAGAGCTCGCTCAGGAACTGGCCCGACATGTTGTGGTCATAGTGCTGGCCGGTGTGAACCAAGATAGTGGAGAAATCCGGATCGCTTGAGAGAGCATCCATCAGGGGTGCGACTTTCATGAAATTGGGCCTAGCACCTGCCAGGACAACAAGAACCATAGGCCTATTCGTTGATTTCACGACGCCCTTTTCCGCCGCAGAACTGTTTCGTAGATCTCAGCCATGCGCCCGGCTGCGATTTCGATGCTGAGCTCTCTCCTGGCAAATTCCGCGCCGAGAGCTCCAAATTGACGCCTCCGTTGTTCGTTCCCGATGAGCAAAACCAGTTTCGCGGCGAGATCGTGGACGTCTCCTGGCTGGAAAAGCAGACCGCGTTCGTCGTTACCAATCAGCTCGGGAGTGCCACCGACTCGAGAACCAACCACAGCGCAGCCGCAGGCCATTGCTTCCAGCAGTCCGTTCGAGAAGGCTTCGGAATGGGAGCAGAGGACGAAGATGTCTATAGCGCGTAGAAACTGCGGGACTAATGGAGTAGCAGGCACAAATATGCAGTCGTCCTGAAGTCCCAGACGCCGGCTATTGGCCTCTAATCTTGGAAGTTCTGGACCGCTCCCCACGATGAGCAGCTTCATCCCAGGTTTCAGATGTCGGACCCAGGCGAACGCTTCTTGCAGCAGATCGAGTGCCTTTTCTGGGCGCAGCACACAGACTGCCCCGACGACGAATGATGCATTTGCCACCGGCGCGGGCTTGCGCGCAGCGGCCGGATAGAACTGTGCGGAATCGACCCCGTTATAGCAAAGCTCGATCCGCGCACTAGAAATGTGTTCGTCGTCGATCATGTGGCGGCGCATTGCCTCGCAATTGACAACGACGGCGTCCACGATCTTGTCCGTCCAACGCACCTGGCGGCGAGTCCGCCGGTCCATCAGGTTACGGTTGCCAAGCGTGCTTGACAGAACCGCCGGTACGCGAAGAGCCCGCGCGATTGGCAGTACGAAGACGGCGCTCGAATCGTACGCATGTACCAGGCGAATCCCGTGCTCTCGGACATACCGACGCATGCGCATCGCCACCGAGACGGTACTTGGCGACTTCAGAGAAGATAAAGGAAGGTGAAGAATCGGAACGCCAGCACGACGTAACTCCTCGAATCTCATGCCTCCAGCCCTGTAGCTGGCCACATGTGGCTCAAAGCGTGACCGGTCAATTTCCATCGCGATTTTGGTCACGTCGCGTTCGATGCCGCCATGGTGAAGTTCTCTCACTGTCATCAAGATCGGAGTTGGCTCTTCGAGACCTGAGATGAATTTGTGAACCACTGTCCGTGATTGAAGCGTCGCGGTCATTGTTGCAAGGCTTCGTTGAAGACTGAAACGATGGATTGGAAATACGCTCCCGGCGTTTTTCGGAAAACCGTCTCACGTGCCGATGATACCAAGCGATCGCGGAGTGCTTGATCGCTGAGGAGTTGCGTGACCGCAAAAGCTAGCCCGACAGTATCGCCCCTCATGACCAGAAGCGCATTCTTGCCACTCGATGCAATTTCAGGGACTCCGCCCACTGCTGTTGCGGCTACCGGAACGCCGGCAGCCATCGCTTCGAGCAGAACATTAGGCGATCCCTCGCTGTGCGACGGCAGCACAAACGCGTCGGCGATCGCGTAATAGGGATCGACGATGTCTTGGTGCCCCGCCAGGGTCACGGAACCTGTTAGATTCAGTTTGCGACAGAGGTTCTCAATTCGCAATCGCTCCGGGCCCTCTCCTACCAGTACGAGTCGCAACGGCGGTGCGCCTGAGCACTCGCGTATTTTCGCAAATACCTGAATCAGATCGGCATGTCCTTTCTCCTGGGAAAGGCGTCCCACGCTCAAGAGGACCCGTGTTCGCTTGTCGAGCGCGAGTTCACGACGCAGTGCCACGATTCGCTCCTCGCACACAAGTTTGAATGGACGAATTGGCATGTGTTGAACGTGAACGCGACTTGGATGAACGTTCCCCCGCTGGAGTTCTTGGACAAATGCGGCAGAGCTTGTCATTACTCGATCCGCAGCTGGGAGCGACCATCGGTCGAGTTTATTGTAAATCCGCATCTTCAGGTCCGTTGTCGTATACCCATGATGAAATGCGACCCAGGCACGGGATCGGTTCAGCCCTGCCCACCGGACCAGAAAATGCGATTTTACGCTATTGGACCAGACAAGATCCGCACGCCGGTTTTCAACGACTGCATGCAACTGCGGTATCACTCCCCTGTCGAAGCGGTGGCGCTCGGTGACGATGTCAAGTGACACGCCCATATCTCGAATCGCAGTGGTGAGACTAGTTTCCGATTCTCCCCGGCTGAACGTCACAATGGATAGATCGACCTTCGGGAGACCAGGGTGCCCACTAGCCGCTTCCCTAGCAAATTCCAGAACGGACTTCGCCGATCCAGTGACAAAGCGTGCCTCGATCATCGCCAGCACCCGCATATTACGAACGCCTCAGGAAACCTTCCTCAGTGTTCTGTGCGCGCGCGACTCCACAAGACCTGAGTGGATTCCATATAACCGGCTTCCGATGGCGGCCCAGTCATAGATCCTGCACACAAGTGCCCGCGCAGACTGCGAAAGGCGACGCCGTGTTTCAGCAGACGAGGCCAGGTGGCGAACTGCCGCCGCGATCTCTGGACCGGTATCAGCCAGTAGCAGATGGACGTCGTGGTCCGCTTCAAGTCCTTCAGCCCCCATTCGTGTGGACACCACTGGCACCCCGGCGGCCATGGCCTCCAGTATCTTGAGCCGCGTGCCACTACCGGAGCGAAGCGGTACAACTGCTACTACGGCGGAGGCATAAAAAGGACGAACATCGTCCACCGTGCCCGTTACATGTATGCGATCCGAGGCCAGGGCGCGCACCGCTGGTGCCGGATCGCGTCCGACAATGGTGAACTCGAGGTCGGGATGATTTCGAGCTATCTCCGGCCAAGCCACTCGCGAAAACCAGCGAACCGCGTCTATGTTGCTGTGATAGTCCATCGAGCCGACAAAAAGAATTGTTGGTTTCGGATCACTTTGACTGGTCTGGCAGCGCGCCTCGGCGATTTCCTTTGCAGACCAATAGCTGACATCAACGCCGTTCGGTATGACCCGAATGTTCGCGCTCGGGTGTCTCGCAAGTAGCTTTTGTCGTTCGCGCTCGCTGGTAACCGTGTGCGTGGCGCAGGTGGCGAGTAGTCGGTCCTCAGCGCGCTCAATTAGTGTCGCCGTCCGCGCTGCCGCCGCTCGCTTGAGCCAGTTGCCAGTAGTTTCGGCATAACGCCACATCAGCTCGGATTCAATGTTGTGCCAGTCCACAACCATCGCTGGGCGTCCCGGCGCTTGCTGGATGATTGGGAGGTACTCCATGAGGTGCACGCCCTCAATCTGCACTGTGTCGAACTGACGGCAACGCAGGACATCCGTCAACTGGAAAGCCGACCGGCGGGACCAACAATTGAGCAGCGTCACCGGCGTAGGACCTGCCAGGCCACGCAGAAGCTTGGAAGCAGTGTAGGTGCGTCCTTTATGCAGGGTAACGACGTTCGCCAAGCCAAATTCGTTCGAAGGAGTCCGTCGCTCTTCTCCTGCGTGTTGCATTTCGACAAACGTGACCGAAGAGCGTACGGCCAACTGCCCGGCCAGCTGATAGTTGCGTAGCCGCGCACCGCTATCAATGGGCCACATCTGATGAGCCGTGAAGTATAGTAATTTCATGGACCAGCTTGGAAGAGTTTGGCCGAACTCATCTTGGGGAAAAGGAAAACAACTAATGTTGGAGGATCAAATTCGGGTTTTCGAGCACGACTTCGACCTCGACAAAATCCGGCCACCGAGCGCCAGGAAATCTAGACAGCGGCCGTTCTTCGACGCATCCGGCGGACAACATCTAATGCTGAATCGGAAAGATGCGTGCGAAGCCATGCCTTCGTGTCATTAAGCCGCTGTCTTGTCACGAGATAAGCCGCGCCGCGAGACATCGGCCTCGCGAAATGCAGGTCTGTATACGCGCCAAGCGTGGCTCCCCAGAGCTGTTTATGAGGATCTATGCCGCCCAAAAAGTCGTATCGACTGACGCCATCCTCGATCATTCGCTGTAGGATGTGAGCTCGCAACACGACGCCAACCCAGTCGGAAAGGTGCGCAGGATTCAAGCCTTCCTGCAGACTATATAGAGTATTGTCGCGACGAAAACCGAATTGGACCGCCACAGTCGTGCCATTCAACTCCAAGTGCCAGAACTCCAACCAACCCCGCAAAAGAAAAGCGCGGCTCATTTGATAATACAATTCTCTTCTCTCTATGCTGGCGAATGTTCCTGACTGGCCCTTCGCATTCCAGCGCCTCTGATGCAGCGCGAAAAGAGTCTCGAGGCAGGCGGAAAGTTCGCTTGTCTCCGTGCATTTCACAACGCGGACTGTGAAGCGACGAGCCAGTTTGTGTGTGCCGCGCTCAATTTTATATACAAACTTCTTCGATAGCTGACGGAGATACGCGTCCCAGGAATCGGGCAGGAGAACAACGGAATGCGGGCGTGCCGATCGGACACTGACCCAATGGCGCTTCGTTAGAGAAGATTGCAGTGCGCGCGCGTTGTCTGACGCTTCAGGCAATGTGTTTAGCTCACACACATCCCAGCTTCGATCTGAATCAAGCCACGCTAGTAGAGCCCTCGAGCAGGCCTCCTCGTATCCAGACCGGAAAATCAGGTCCAACGCGTCAGAATCGCGTGTGCCATCCCCCACCATGAGCAATCGCTTGAGTCTGCCAAGGGTGCCGCCTTTCATCTGCTCAATATAAAGGGGGGCCAACCCTACCACCTCTCCAGCGGCATCGGAGAATGTAAGAGCAATTAGCTGTTTTCCTTGTCCAAAGGCCTTCCACCAAGCTGAGAGCCACTCGACAGTCGAAAAGATTGTCAGACCGGGAGTAACTTGAAGAATCTGCTCCCAAACAGGCCGTAGAGATTCCAACTCTCGCCAAGACGTGAGTCTCCTGATCCGAAGGTGCTCAAGGTCGTGGTTCTCCCTTGTCCCCACCGGTCCATTGGAACTACGGAGTGAATTCGATAATGTAAGCATCATCTGCTCGCTGTGGACCTTCGGTACGTTTTCTCAACGCTCAAAAACTGATTGCAGGTCGACTTCGAGATTCCATGCATTGGCCACCAAAAATTTCCGCCCTGAAACCGTCGATTTAGTCCCCTGTTGCATCGGTAATATTTCATGCTCCATTGTAGAAAAGCAGCATTCATAGGCGGACGTGGCGATTTCCTTGGCCGCCGAAGACATACTTGCACTTTTCCCCCAAGGAAATGCAAAAAAGCGCACCGGCTTTCCCATATGGCTCTCGATTTCGTTGCGAGATCCGACTATTTCTTCCTCGAGTGTGGGACGAACGGATGATCCACAATCGAAGTGCGAACGCGTATGGCTTCCGAACTCGATCGTTTCGCTCTGCCAATAGCGCGCTTGTTCCCATCCCAAGGATGGGAATCCAGTTTGTCCATCCTCCTGATCATGCTGAAATTCTTTGTGGCCGGTAACAATCTCTGGGCAAATAAACAATGTAGCGGGAACGCCAGTTTGTTCGAGGATGGCCCGCAGGCACAAGAAATTGTCTTCGTAGACATCGTCGAACGTGAGAACAACAGTGGGAGCTTTGACCGAGCCCGCTCGCAGTTCTTTGAGGGCCTCTGACAGAGAGATCACCCGATAATATCGCTGAAGGAATTGCACTTGGCGGAGGAACGTTTCAGTGGGCATACCCATCCGGTGGGGACGATCCGACACGAGATGATGAAAGAGGACGACAACAGGAAATTGCCCCCGCGCGCGCCGATACCAGTTCCGAAGAATCACATAGGGAGAGACCAATGCGAGCGTATGAAGACACATCTTCCAGAGCGGCCTAGTCGTAGCGATCTCTGAATGCCCAGGCGGGCACCCTGTAGAAGGACGATGTTGCGGAAGCATTCGCTTTTGCCAGGCGTTGGCCTCTTCAGGCGCCCTATCAATATTACCGGTTGAATAGCTGCTGACCATTTGCAAAAGTAGATCATTCGATATCAGTTCCGCCTTTAACGCGATCGTTCTGGGTGTATCGCGAGGCTGAACGGGCAGACGAGCGGAGACCGAGGAGGGTGAGGCGTTCGCGACCTGTGTGGACTGGATCGTTATACAAACCTCGCCGGACGCTGCTGTCGCAGCATCAGGAGACAAAGGAGTGATCTCTACTAAAAGAGAACCGTGAGGAAACAATGGCAAAACGTCCGCAGGCAAATGCGGCGCACCGATTAGGAGTGCGAGATCAGCGGGATGGTTTTGCATAAAAGCCGATGCTTCTGGTGTAACGAAGTCCTCCTGAACGATCAGCGGCCAATCCCTGCGGTGACACTCCTGAAGGAAATCGGCAAGCTCAGACTCTGCGGTTCCTTCAGGTTTGGCGGGAGACGCATGTACGATGCCTATCACCAGATCGATTGCACGCTGCAGGAGAATGCGAAGCCATCGGGTGTCTGCCCGCGGCGCTTTAAGGATGATTCCGGATATCTTTGCGCCGGATAGCTGACGGTCGATCCGCTTGGCGAGATTACAAGTGGAGATTGGATTTCGATTTGAAACCAGTAGCAGACGGTAGAATGGCGTCTGACGGCGGTCTGCTCGACTGTCTCCGTCAGCCGTAAAGCCCGCCCGATTTATTAGTTCAGACATACGCTAGAGAAATATCTATTGATCTACGCCCGGGTGATTTCTTGGTGACCCTTATCCTCAAATGTTGACAGGAGTCTGAATAAGCTGGAACCGGTAGTCACGGTAGTCGCCGGGATTTCCCGTGCACCCATCGCACGCTGCCAAAGCGATATTGACCATTTCCCGGGCCGTGACGAAGTGGACTCGGTACTCGGTTCGGTTCCCTGGCCCTTCCAGCAGTTCTCGAAGGAAGCGTTGAATCGACACCCCGAACATGGCTGGCTCATCGCGGCGAACCATGCCGTGACAGTGCAGCTTGATGAAAAGCCACTCGGGTCGCCCTCGAACCGTGATTGCCGCCTCTCGCCATAGTTGCAGCCGGCGCAATGTTGGCGGGTTGTTTCCAGAAAGTTCGCCGTTCTCGATACCCAGCAGATACGGCCATCGGTTCTTTCGCCGCCCAAAATCCAGCAGGAGAGGTCCTTGAATAATGAGCGGAAAGATCTTAGGAGCTCGGTCACACTGCAGATCGGAGCCCTGCCGGTGGGGCGCGCTTCGATTCAGAGGTAAAGCGCATTCGTAAAGGGCATTGATCTTGCTGATCTGTGCAGAGGTAGGTGCAGGGAGCGTAAAATCTGCATAACATCCCGTGCTCGCCAGAATCTGCATTTCCTCGTCGACGCCACAAAAACGGCCTTGTGCAGAATTGGCCAAGGCCCAGTTGCCATGCACGAAGGCATATCGGGGCGGACCAACCCCATCCTGTCGGGAAAGGCAGCCGCGTGCAGCTAGAGCGTCTCTAAACTCTACGAGCGTACGATGTGTATGTTCCGCTGTGTCTGGTGCAGTGACGCCATGATGTAGGTGAATTTCAATTTCACCCCACCCTGAGTGGCAGTGTTCCGAGAGGCGGTCGATCATGGCAGGGTCATATTCCTCAGCCGGAAAAAAATACGTATGACGCAAGGGCTTTCCTTCATCGTCACGCCACGCATCCACTGCCACAGGGTATTCGCGACACCATTCTTTCAGACGGTGTTCCCATTCGTGACCATTGACACGTTTCTTAGAGTCCCCGGTTGAATTCACAGGTTCAAAGTGGTCTGCCAAGGCTATTACCAGATGCATCGGTCGGACATCTGGCGAGCGGCGGACACAGCGCTGCCAGAAATAGGCAGGGAACCAACGCAAATTAGTTCGAATTCTCTCCGATGCGGTGATCCAATTCATCTTCGGGCGCTCGAAGGATTTTCGCTGGGTGGCACGACGCACCTAGCCACAATTACAAGGGCATCAGCTGGCATGCCAGGATATTTCAGCCTTCGTCGCAACTATATGTGCACTCCTCGCAGGTGCTATTTGTCGCCCTCCGGGACGAGGCTCAGAGTTCTTGGCGACTAGGAAAAGAGCGGTGGTGTACGCCACCAAGATGTAGGGGAAAAATTGGTAGGACACACTGAGAAATGAAGAACCCACGACATATCCGAGCACACTCGCGCGGAGAGCGCCTGCTAATATAGATAGTTCCGTCACTCCCGGTGCCAATCGTTTGGTTGCCCCCGTGTTTTTGAAACCACGCCATAGAATCAACAGGTACAACGTGAGTGCCGGGAGCCCCCCCTCTGCACTCATCAGGGTGAAAGCGTTGTGAGTAGTATGCCAAGCGCCGGACGCCTGATCAAAGTTCCCGACGCCGACACCGAAAAACGGGTGGGCCATTGTTACTTCGATGCTCTGCCAGAACAACTGCTGGCGCGCCTGGCCCGAGTCGTACGCTTTAGCGGTATCTTCCTCTACGTCAAGTGTTCCCTTGATACGCCCCATCAACATGCCACCCGCGAACTGCCAGAAAATCACACCCACCAGTGCTGCAAGCCCCAAGAGATAACGACGACGGCCTCGGATGGCAAACTCCCGCAAGCAAACAGCGGCGACAGTGAGGAAAGCAAGAAATCCACCTCGAGACCCTGTTAGAAATAACGTATAGATCATAACTAGCATCGATATCGAACAAAGGATTGTCCAAAGCCCGTTCCTGCTAAGGAGCAACAACGCCAAACACAGTGGGAGTGAGATAGCGATCGCAAGCGCCATGTCATTTGGATCGTGATAGATCCCATTTAGTACTCCCTCTAAGCGCCCAAGGATCTGCTGTCCTTTCCACGCGGATACCACTGCGATCGCTGAAACGGATACGACCTGGATGACGAAGAGCGAACGCAATCTATTTGACGTAGTTACTGTTACAGTAATCATTACGACGACTAACAGAATTTTTGCAAAGTCGAGTGCCTGTTGGAGTGCTCCGCCGCGCCACACCGGAGAGAGAACGGCTGCGAGAAACAATTGTCCAACAAGAAGGGCCAAGTAGAGGACATCGCGGGTTAGACGCCGGCGGATTTCGTGGAAAGAAAGAGCCAGACCAAGTAGGGCCAGAATTGCCGACATCTCTGCCAATGGCATAGAAGCCAACCCAGGGATCCAATCACCGGGCCGAGCACAATAGACCAGAATGAACAGCCAGACTGTGGCGTACGCAAATGTCATCGGGTGCCGTGGTACGGGCGCCGTACGCCACACCGGGATGGTCGCTGCCATTCCATCTCGCCGGGCTGCGAGCAATGGTCTTCTCGCTTCAGTGGAATGACTCAACGCGCCCACACAGGTTTCCGCTTAATTACGAACTTGACAAGCGCCGCAAGTGCTGCTGTGTTCATTAACAAGAAGGCGAAGGCTGCGTCAGGCAACGGGCCGAGTGGGCGTAATCTGGGCGCAAACAAAACCAGTAAGCCGGAGGCATAGACTAGGAGTTGCAGCACGGCAGCTAGGCGATACATACCTTCAGGAACCAAGAAAGGACACAGCAGGGCTCCCGCGAGTGCAAAGGGAGCCAGTAATCGCAGCAATTTGTGACTGACGAACTGAAATCGAAGAGGATTCGACCGCGTGAATAGCCACGGAGCAAGTTGCATGAGCTGATAGTTACCCGTAAGAGTGCGCACCTTGCGGCGAAACTCTTGTCGCGCGGAGGTCTGCAGCGCTTCGCGGGCAACTGCTCTCGATTCGAATATCACACGATAACCCTGTCGAACCACATGTAGCGGCAGATAGACATCATGGTGGGCGCGCCGAGCCCAACGGCTGCCAATTCCTGCTAATCCTGCTTGTGAGCACAAACAAGAAGTTTTGAGCTAGGCGTCAGCTTCATCAACGGCTTTTCAAGTCTTGCTGTTCTGTGAAAAAATGGGCGCTGCTGCGGTAGCGTGAAGGCGTTGTGAATCTTCAAGCCACTCGTGCTGAGCAGGCTGATCAGTTGCCGAAGTGTATTTGCCCGATAGCGTACGGGGAAAATATCGCCAGTTTCTCGGCCATCGCTGGAGTGAACCAAACGCAGCCGCCATTGTTCAGGTAGCAACTTGGAGAGAACGGCGTTGGCCATTACACCATAGTTCAACAGGTTCGGCGTATTGATAACAACAGCGCCGCCGGGAGCCAGCACGCGGGCAATTTCGGCGACTGCTCTTCTTGGTTCATCCAAATGCTCCATCACCACGTTGCAAGTAACTAGATCAAAGCTCTTATCGGCAAACGGCAGCGCGTAAAGCGAGCCGCAGACGAGCAGTGGAATGTTTCGGTGGCCGGTCAAGCGAATATCCATACCTACGACAATGCCGCACTGCTGGATGAGCCAATCTTCCAGTCGATCCAAATCTTCTTCTAAAATGCGCCCACCGCAGCCACTATCCAACCAGCGGCTCTTAGGACTTAGATGTTCGGCAATCAAGTTGGCGTAGGATTCTGACTGCGCTGCCCACGTTGCGCCGGTTAGGGGCTTCATGGATGTCATAGCTCCTGGCCATCGCGCAGCCTGGGATGATCCCGATATCGCAACAGTAGTCACTGGAAACAGTCAGGCAAACGTGAACGTTTCACATAATATAATACGGATGGATAGTTAGGCCGTCTTGCTGCGCGGAGCGAGAAGCACCCAACGAGCTCTGCACGCCTGGGCCAACAGTTTTTTTTGAGGGAACTGATTCCTGGCAGCAGGCCTGTGGTACGTGTAAGGGGCACAGCACAATCCCACACTATCGCGTCTAACACCCGACCCGCAGCGTTGTGACTGCGGCTGTCTATGGCACCCATACAGACTTTTTGCCTGTAATGAAATAAATAAGTGCGACCGCGGCCGCTGTGTTCAAAACAACAAAAGCAAGCGAGGTACTCGAAAGGCGCGATACAAATCCAACTCTCGAGCCGAATATCCGTAATGTAGCCAACGCATAAAAAGCGAGCTGAAGAACAAGAGCGAGTTCGTAGAGTCCCCGATGAAGCGAAACCGTTGATACGAGCATGCCAAGCAGAGCAAAGGGAATCACGAGACGAAGCAATTTGTGACAGACCAACTGAACGCGGAGGGGATTGACGCGGGTGAGAAGCCACGGAGCTAGTCGCAACAATTGATAGTTGCCAGTCAAAGTCCTTACTTTCCGCCGAAACTCCTGTCTCAGGCCTGGCGTTACGTGATCCCAGGCCAGAGACCGAGGGTCAAGAATAACTCGTTGGCCTTGCCGCACAACTTGGAAAGGAATGTATACGTCGTCTAGGATCGTGTTGGGGGGAAGCGGCAGGAGCAGGCGTTTTCGCACTGCGTAGAAAGCTCCGGTTGCCCCG
>Ga0207023_10061_pt2 | contig 32119 bp, 23 predicted proteins | sample Alteio_BWMinCont_47_FD_153464 | JGI IMG/M metagenome (GOLD analysis project Ga0207023, IMG submission 153464) | Enriched cells from forest soil in Barre Woods Harvard Forest LTER site, Petersham, Massachusetts, United States -... | ecosystem: Environmental > Terrestrial > Soil > Temperate forest >... | reverse complement strand
TTACTTTAAATTAATCTTCACTTAATAGTATGGTAAAATTCGATGCTTTCCTTTGCATTGAAAATTAATTCAGTATTAAGTTTAATCTATGCCCCAAAGAAAAAAAATACTTTTCCTAACAGGCGCTCTCAACCAAGTTATACAGATGCATAAAATTGCATCTCATCTTACCTCCGACTACGATTGTTACTTCAGTCAGCTATTTGACGACAGCATGACCCTAAACCTGATAATGAAAACAGGGTTAGCCGAAAGCATAGTAATTTCAGACACCTTCAGGCAAAAAGCGGAAAAATACTATAAAGAACACGGACTAAAAAGCGACTATAGGGGAGAAACATTAGGTAATACCTACGACCTAATAGTAATGTGCAGCGATTTGGTTTTTCCTAAAAAATTTAAAAACATTAAAACTATTTTTATCCAGGAAGGAATGACCGACCCCATGACAATATGGAGCAAAATAGTTCAAACTATGGGGTTGCCGGGCTACTATGCCATGAGCACGGCACTCAACGGAGCTTCTAATCTTTGCGATATATATTGTGTTGCATCACAAGGATATAAAGAAAAGTTTGCTGCTGCCGGAACAGACGAATCTAAAATTGTGGTAACAGGCATGCCCAATTTTGATAACATGAACTCCTACTTCAATAATGATTTTCCACATAAAAATTATGTACTTGTTGCAACTTCAGATATACGGGAGCTTTATGGATTTGAGAACAGAAAAAAATTCATAAAAAGCTGTATTGAGATTGCAGCCGGCCGCCAATTAATTTTTAAACTACACCCTAACGAGCTTAAAGAAAGAGCAGTAAGCGAAATTAAGAAACATGCACCTGCAAATACCCTAGTATATACAGATGGAAACGCCAATTATATGGTGGCCAATTGCGATGTATTAATAACCCAATATTCCACATTAGGTTATGTAGGTTTGGAATTAGGAAAAGAAGTGCATTCTTACTTTGATATGTATGAGCTGAAAAAATTAGCGCCGCTTCAAAATAATGGAACATCAGCAAAAAAAATTGCAGCCATTTGCAGTTCATATATAGAATATGGACAACAAGACAAAAAATATTTCTTCCATAAGTTTTGTGAATTAAACAATCATACAGAAATAGCTTGGGCAAGCTGAACGAAAATACACCGCACATTGTTACCGTAATGCAGGTTCGCTGCAGTTCAACTCGTCTCCCTAATAAAGTACTTCTTCCACTCTTCAATAAGGCTCTATTTTTAAGGCAGGCGGAAAGAATAATGGCCTCTACCTTAAAAGGGATATTGGTAGTTTCTACCACTACTTATAAGGAAGACGATGAGATTGAAAACATCTGCATAAAAGAAGGCATCCCTTGTTATCGTGGCAGTTCTGCCGATTTACTCGACAGGCATTTCCAAGCAGCTAAACTGTTTCAGGCCGATTTTGTGGTTAAAATACCATCTGATTGCCCATTAATTGACCCTGCTATTATTGATAAAGTAATTGGATATTTCCTACAACATCAAGGCCTGTTTGATTACGTTAGCAATTTACACCCTGCAACTTATCCTGATGGAAATGACGTAGAGGTAATGACCATGGAGGCGCTATCAGATGCTTGGAAATATGCCAACAGAGACTTGGAGCGTGAACATACAACTCCTTATTTGTGGGAGAATCCGGATAAGTTCAGTATTGGTAATGTAAGTATGGGTGGGGATAAGGATTACTCCATGTCGCATCGTTGGACAATTGATTATCCGGAAGACTATGAATTTATTAAAAGCATTTATGATGCTCTTTATCCAATCAATCCTTTGTTTGGAATGAATGACATTCTTGAGTTATTGCAAAAGCAACCGGAATTGCTGAAAATAAACGGACACTTGGCAGGGGTTAACTGGTACAGAAACCATCTGACTGAATTAAAAACCGTTACCGATAAACAAACCAAAGTACTAGCTAAATAGATTATGAATAAGAACAAAATAGACAGTCTTCAATTTCTTTCCACAAGAGTAAGAGAACATATTATTACTATGTCGGCCAATGGAGGTTGCTTTATAGGGGCATCGTTATCATGTGCCGATTTGATAGTTTACCTCTATAGCGAGTTTTTAAACGTCAGCCCCGCTAATCTTACTGATCCGGAACGCGATTATTTATTCCTATCAAAAGGGCATGACGTACCTGCCTTATATGGCACCTTAGCTGAATTAGGATTTATAGAAAGAGACCGGTTGAAAAACCATCTTTCTACTAATGACAGTATATACTGGCACCCTAACAGAGCTATTCCCGGGATAGAATTTCACTCAGGCTCTTTAGGTCATCTTCCGGCTGTTGCAATAGGCGTGGCAATGGATTGCAAAATGAAAAAGCAAACCAACCGTATTGTAGTAATAGTAGGCGATGGAGAAATGAATGAAGGTACTTTTTGGGAAGCCTTGCTTGTAGCCAACGCATATAAACTCGATAACCTGATAATTCTGGTTGACAGAAATCACTTTCAGGCCAATATGAAAACGGAAGATTTAATTCCTCTCGAGTCTCTCGAAAAAAAGATGGAAGCTTTTAATTGCAACGTAAATAGAATAAACGGCCACAATTTTGAAGCAATAAACGCCGCTTTTCAAGGACTAAATACTACCGCAGGAAAAGTGAATGTAATAATTGCAGATACCGTAAGAGGCAAAGGCTTGCCTAGTATTGAAGCACGCGCCGACAGGTGGTTCTGCAATTTCACAAAAGAAGAAACAGATGCCCTTATAGGAGAATTGCGCGGAGAAGTGAAAGCAAATTTAGAATCAGAAACCCTTACTGTAAGATAATATGACATACGAAGAAACACTGACCGAGTTAGCAAAAAAAGACGAACGCATAGTGGTGATGACGGCTGAAAACCGTGCACTCATCAGGAATATGCCTGCTGTTTTACACGAAAGGTTTATTGACACAGGTATTACCGAACAAACCATGATTGGCGCTGCCGCAGGCTTAGCACTCAGGGGACGGATTCCTGTGGTGCATGCACTGGCATCTTTTCTTACAATGAGGGCATTTGAATTTATACGGACTGATGTTGGCATTTCAAATCTTCCGGTAAAACTGTGCGGATATATTCCCGGTTTTTTGTCAGATGCTAACGGGCCTACACACCAAGCCATAGAAGACGTTTCTATACTTCGTGGAATTCCGGGTATGGAAGTATATGCTCCGGCCGATGAACAGGATTTGGTTGCTATGCTGCCCGATATTATTAACGCCCCCTGCCCTGCTTATATTCGGATAAATCATAAAAAGTCAACATACAAACACACCAAATATATTCCGGGAAAAGCCGAAGTAATTTCATCGGGAGTTGATTTTACTTTGTTGACTTATGGCTTACTGTTTGAAAACAGCTTAAAGGCAAAAGAACTATTGGAAGGAAAAGGATATTCCGTAGGCTTAGTTAATCTAAGAAGCCTAAAGCCTATTGATGAGGAACTAATACTCAACATAGCTAGCGAAACAGATTTAATTATTACCATAGAAGATCACTTTTTAACCGGAGGGCTCTATTCCATATTAGCTGAAATATTTCTGAAAAATAAAATTACCGCTAATGTGTTTCCTATGGCTTTACGCGAAAGATGGTTCAAGCCCGCATTGCTAAATGCAGTAATGGCATTTGAAGAATTTACTCCAGAAAAAATAGCAGAACACGCCATACGTAAGTTTGAAAATATACTAGTCCATTAAAATAAATTACCATGAAAAATAAAGTTGCTTTCAACGAAAATTATCCTGACATATCACACTCTGACGAGTTGTATGCAAGAGCTACAAAAATTATGCACCCTGTTAGCCAAACCCTGGCCAAAGGGCCCGGACAATATGTTAAAGGCGTAGCTCCAAAATATCTAAAAAGAGCCAAAGACGCCCACGTTTGGGATGTTGACGGAAATGAATATATTGATTATAACATGGGCATTGGTCCTATCTCGTTAGGTTATTGCTACGATAAAGTAGATCAGGCAATCATCGCCCAATTAAAAGATGGCATTACCTTTTCACTCATTCATGAAATGGAAGTGCAGCTTGCAGAACTAGTGCATAGCATCATTCCTAATGCAGAATCTATTCGCATTAGCAAAACAGGAGCTGATGTTTGTAGCGCGGCTGTTCGTGTGGCACGTGCATTTACAGGCAGGAAAAAAGTATTGTGCTGCGGTTATCATGGCTGGCACGATTGGTACATCAGTGTTACCAGCAGAAACATGGGTATTCCTGAAGAAACCAGAGAATTAACAAACACATTTGATTATAATAATATTGAATCGGTAGTAGAATCAATAGATAGCGACACCGCTTGTGTAATATTGGAGCCATTCGTATTTGAAGCGCCCAAAGATAATTTCCTGCAAAAGCTTCAACAGGTTTGTAAGGAAAATGGAACACTTCTCATCTTCGATGAAATGTGGTCAGGCTTCCGTATTGCATTGGGTGGAGCGCAAGAATATTTTGGTATTACACCAGACCTTGCAGTTTATTCCAAAGCTTTTGCCAATGGAATGCCTATCTCTCTTCTAACCGGAAGAAAAGATGTGATGCAACTTTTTGAAAAGGATGTATTTTTCTTCACCACATTCGGAGGAGAGGCTTTGTCAATGGCGGCGGCTATAGCTACCATCACGGAAATGAAGGAAAAAAATGTTCAGAAAGAATTAGACAGAAAAGGTAAAATATTAAAGGACGGGTATAACAAACTTGCTGAAGAACTAGGCATCTCTACCTATACCAAATGCTCCGGCTACAACTGCCGCACCATTATAACTTTTGATGCAAGCGCCGGCGATCCATTATTACTAAAATCGCTTGTTCAACAAGAAATGATTAAGCGCGGAATACTTTGGGGTGGTTTCCACAATATGTGTTTCAGCCATACCGAAGAGGATATTAATTATACCTTAAAAGCGTACGCTGATGTATTGCCAATTTTGAAAAAGGCAGTAGAGGAAAACAAGGTAAAAGAGTTACTCAAAGGCGAACCGGTGGAAGCTGTGTTTAGAAAGGTGAACAATTTTAATATGAAACCAAAAGCAACTTTATCTAAAGTTTAAGCACCACTATGTTTTCATTAAAAGATAAAATAGCAGTAGTTACCGGGGCTTGTGGCTTATTAGGTAAGGAACATTGCAAAGCATTGGCCGATGCAGGCGCACATGTAATTGTGGCTGATACGGACGAACATAACTGCAAAGATTTTGCGGCACAACTGGGAAAAGGCCACATGGGAGTGAAGATGGATGTGACTGACTTGCGCTCCTTATTCAGTGCGCGAGAACAGGTTCTTGAAAAATATAAGACCATCGATATTCTTGTAAATAATGCGGCTATTAACGACATGTTTGAAAACCCACTCCATGCTGCGGAACAAAGCAAGTTCGAGAATTATCCGCTTTCGCTTTGGGAAAAATCGTGGAGTGTAAATGTTACCGGCGTTTTTCTGTGCTCGCAAGTGCTGGGTTCTGTTATGGCTGAAAACAAACGAGGCAGCATTATCAATATAGCCTCTACGTATGGCATTGTAGCGCCCGATCAAAACATCTATAAAGACAAAACGGGAAAACAACAATTCCATAAATCGGTTTCCTATCCGGTTACCAAAGGCGCTGTTATAAGCTTCACAAAATTTTTAGCATCGTATTGGGGCGATAAAAACGTAAGGGTAAATACCCTTTCGCCGGGTGGAGTAGAAAACAACCAGGATGAATATTTTAAAACCAATTATAGTAATAGAACACTATTAAAAAGAATGGCAGCCCCTTCGGATTACAGAGGCGCAGTAGTGTTTTTAGCAAGCGATGCATCTTCCTACATGACCGGCGCAAACTTAGTTGTAGACGGAGGATGGACAGCCATATAATAAAGTAAATCAACATAGTATTAACCAAACCATAAAACCATGAAAACAATTCAAATCAGAAAGAACAGAAGTATCGGCCAAGGGCAGCCGGTTTATATCATTGCAGAAATTGGAATAAACCACAATGGCTCTGTAGAGATTGCTAAAAAGTTAATCAGTGAAGCCGCAGCAGCAGGCTGCGATGCGGTTAAATTTCAAAAACGCACACCTGAACTTTGTGTTCCAAAAGACCAATGGTATTTGGAAAGAGATACCCCTTGGGGCAGAATGACCTATATTGACTACAGGCATAAAGTTGAATTTACTAAAGCAGAATATGACGAGATTGAGGTACATTGTAAAATAAGAGGTATTGATTGGTTTGCATCTTGCTGGGACGAAGAAGCAGTAGATTTTATGGAACAATTCGACACCCCTGTATATAAAATGGCGTCGGCTTCTTTAACCGATTATTCTTTAATTGCAAAAGTTAAATCTACAGGCAAACCTTATATACTTTCTACAGGTATGTCAAGCATGGAGGAGATAAAAGCAGCCGTTGAGAAATTTGGTACCGATAATTTATTGATAGCGCACTCAACATCCGCTTATCCATGCCCTCCGCAAGAATTAAACCTTAAGATGATACATACACTTCAAGAAATGTATCCTGAAACCCCGATAGGTTATTCAGGCCACGAAACAGGTTTGTCGCCAACAGTTACAGCAGTTGCTTTAGGCGCTTGTTTTGTAGAAAGACATTTTACACTTGACCGTGCAATGTGGGGTTCCGACCATGCTGCTTCGGTTGAACCACAAGGAATGCAACGCTTGGTGAGAGATATTCGTGATTTTGAAATTGCTATAGGCGATGGCGTAAAGAAGGTTTACCAAAGTGAAATGAGTGCTTTAAAAAGGCTCAGAAGAAACGTAGAGCTTCAAGAAACAAAATAGAATATGCACTTATTCTCGGTGGAAGTAATTACAACCGTACTACTTGTTGTTAGTGCGGTTGTGATTATTTTTCTGGAACGCAAATTCCCCTATCGTAAAGGCCTCCCCATTTTCAGGGATGGTTTTTGGATTGATTTGGTTTGGTATACTTTTATACAAAGCTTTTTTCTGAAGATCTTTATCTTCAATTACATTATCTACCCGTTAGACCAACATTACAAACTCTCCTCGCTGCACCTTGTAAGTAGCTGGCCAATAATTGGGCAAGTATTATTTTTTCTTGTGATACACGATTTTTACATCTACTGGTTTCACAGATGGCAGCATAACTCTAAAATTTTATGGCGCACCCACGAAGCACATCATTCTAACAAAGAAGTAGATTGGCTTGCAGGTTCCCGCTCACATGTTTTAGAAATAATTATTAATCAAACGGTAGAGTTCGCTCCTATTATTTTGCTTGGCGCCAACCCGATGGTTGTTCCCATAAAAGCCCTGATAGATGCAATGTGGGGAATGTTTATTCATTCTAATATAGATGTAAAATTGGGCAAATTCAAAAAAATCATCAACGGGCCTGCCATGCATCAATGGCATCATGCAGACTATCAAGAGGTCTTTTTCGCTAACTTTTCTACCAAGTTCTCCGTGTGGGATTGGTTATTTGGTACGGCTTATTTGCCGGAACACAAGCCGGAAAAATACGGACTCTATTATGATTATCCGAAAGACTACTTCGTGCAACATGTTTTTTCCGTAAAACGGATTGATGAAAACAAACTACGGAACAATAAAAACCTTTCTTGGTATTTTAATATGCGATTCGCATTCATGAAGTGGCTCAGCAAATGCTTCTCGTTCAAAACAAAGTATAGGAAATATAAAGCCCAGCTGCTAATTTACCTAACCACAGGTAAAGACTATTAATTTAGATTATAATATCGGCTGCAATAGTTTCGCTGATTCTTATCATAGAATTAGGAGTAGTATGTTTGTAGAAAAAAGGAAAACACACCCATTGCATTTCCCGCCGAAGAACCTGTGCCTACTTAGGGACATGGTAGTCGGAGGGGGCTTTTCGATGTTGTGGAATTAGCTACAAACATATAACCCCGATGGGGTTAAGCTTTTATTTCTAAAGCGGCTATACTTAATTCTTTTGTACTTATTGCTCCATATAGCAATAGTCGGGACTGTTAAATAGGGTTATCAGATTAAAACAAGATGGTTTATATTTCCGCCATAGAGTCTTACTGTTGCTTTTTTTGTAGAAATTCTTGGATATTAGGATAGTCTTTTTTTGCCTTATCAAGTAAAAAATCAAAAAAATCTAAAGTATTATCAACATATATTCTTGGTTTTCCGGAGACTGTCGAATAAAAACCTTCCAAATTACGTTTATCTTTTAAAATATAGGTTGCTCCATTACCATAATGCAATACTATATCTGGCCAATTAATACAATAATGACGTATTTTCCCATTTTTTGTAGGGACTTTATATTGTATAACATCATATAGTATATTTTCTTGAAAATCTTCATCTACAGAAAATTCTTTAAGTTTTTTTTCTGTTTCATGATCGAGAATTACGCCAAACATATGTAGTTCTTCATGTAATAGGTAGGCATCAATAATAGGTTGTCCTACAAAAATTGATTTATTAAAATCAGCTGTAACTTTTCCAAATGAGATAGCTCCTTTTAGTGGAATTTTTTGACTAAAACAATAGTTTAATAAAATCTTGCTTTGATGAAGCAAGATTAGGAGATCGTTTGGAGTATCTGAAATTGAGAATATAAAAAAAGAATCCGAAAATTGAAAGGATTTTAGATTTGTTTGCATTTTTATATTTGTCATTTTTCCATCCATTATAGCAGTTGTAGCATTTTTTATATCTTCTATAATTTTCAGAACTTCTTCATGCCCCTTTGTTATAACCATATCTTTAAAACCCATTATATCAAAAAAGGCTACAAACCTATTTGTTGTTGCTTGCCATTTTTCTTCTTCTTTTTCCATGTTTTATCAATAATAGTCTAGCAAATATAACTCATTTGGGTTTTTATATGGCATTTGCTATACATTTGCCTCAGCCCTCGATATGTCACAACTTTTATTTTCGAAGCAACGGGCCATAATAATCTATAAATCAGGCGCTAAAATACCTATATCACGCATTTAAAAACCGTGTAAAAGTGTGACATTTAAAATTTTTAAAAATGTACTTATTTCAACTGCCTTAATTCAATGAAACTACACAATCATCAGCTTCTATCATTACGTTTTCGGGCAAATGAACTTTCTTTATAACACCTGCTTGCGGCGCCACAATGGTCGATTCCATTTTCATAGCCTCAATAGCAAACAAAGGCTGGTTTTTAGTTACCGAATCACCTTCCTTCACAAATATTTTAACCACCTTGCCTTGCAGTTGTGCCGCAATTTCATTTGGAGCAGTTGCTTTATGGTGCAATACCTTAGTAACTTTAATCTTATTGTCTTTAATGCTCAAGCTTCTGGTTTGTCCATTAAACTGGAAATAAACTTCCCGCATTCCCAACTCACTTGGCAAACTCATGTGGGTAAGCCGTACAAGCAAATTTTTTCCTGTACGTAATGACACCATTATTTCTTCCAAAGGATTAAGCGGGTAGAAAAATGCCGGTGTAGGCAAATATTCTACATCGCCAAACTGCTTACGGAACAAATAAAATTCATGGAATACCTTAGGATACATTTTGTAAGAAAGGAAATCTTCCAGCGTTACCTCTTTGTCATATACATTCCTGAAATCTTCCATTTCCTTTTCAAAGTCTACCGGCGCCATGTGAGCATTGGGCTTTTCGGTATAAGGTACGGTATCTTTCAAAATTATTTTTTGCAGCTCTTTTGGAAATCCACCATAAGGCTGGCCCAAATCACCTTTAAATAATTGCTTTACAGAATCGGGGAATGATAAGCTTTCACCTTTTTCATAAACATCTTTTTCGGTTAGATTATTGGACGTTAAAAACATAGCCATATCGCCCACCACCTTTGACGATGGTGTTACCTTAACAATATCGCCAAACATTTTATTTACCAATACATAATTATCCTTTATGGTTTCAAACTTATCTTCCAAACCCAGCCCACGCGCCTGCGGAAGCAAATTAGAATACTGCCCACCTGGAATCTCGTTGTCATACACTTCTGCCGTACCTGCCTTCAATTCACTTTCAAACGGATAGTAATACTCACGCACCACCTCAAAATAATTAGAGTATGCATTCAGCGTTTTAAGGTTTATTTTATTTTCCCGTTCATGGCCCTGCATAGCTGCCACAATCGAATTAAAATTGGGTTGAGAAGTCAATCCACTCATCGATGCTAATGCCACATCGATAATGTCTACCCCGGCATCAATAGCTTTTATATAGGTAGATGATTGTATGGAAGATGTATCGTGCGTATGCAGGTGAATAGGAATAGAGATATTCTTTTTCAGCTCATCTATTAACAATTCAGCTGCATAAGGTTTTAAAAGGCCTGCCATATCTTTTATGCCAAGTATGTGTGCCCCTTCCCATTCAAGCTGTTTCGCCAATTCTACATAATATTTCAAATTATATTTCTGGCGTTCAGGATTCATAATATCTCCCGTATAACAAATACAAGCTTCCGCCAGTGAGTTGGTTTTTTCGCGAACAGTTTTAATACTCAGCTTCATTCCTTCCAACCAGTTCAGCGAATCGAATATGCGGAATATGTCAATGCCATTTTCAGCGCTTGCTTCAATAAATTTCACAATTAAATTATCCGGATAAGCTGCATATCCAACAGCATTACTTCCCCTGAATAACATTTGCAATAAAATATTAGGCACGGCTTTCCTTATAGACCGTAGCCTTTCCCAAGGATCTTCGTGCAAGAACCGCATACATACATCAAAGGTAGCGCCACCCCATACTTCTAACGAAAATATTTCAGGGTGATGTTTAGCCATTCCTTCTGCCGCCTTTATCATGTCAATGTTTCTTAAGCGGGTAGCAAACAAGGATTGATGCGCATCGCGCAAGGTAGTATCGGTATATTGAATTTTTTTATCTGCTTTCAGGCGTTTAATAAACTCTTCACGTCCCAGTTCTACCAGCAAATCTTTTGAGCCTTTAGGATATGGAGCATTAATATCAATAATGGGAAGGGAGGCCGCTCTAAATACCTTATCGGGATCGTATGCTTTAATATCCGGATGTCCGTTTACTTTAAGCTCCGCCAGATATTTCAATATTTTTGTTCCAACATCTTTATTATATCCAACACGGGGTATAAGTAACTGGGGATTTTTTGCAATGAAACCAACGGTAGCTTTCCCCTCCTGAAATTCTTCATTTTCCATCAGGTTCAAAAGGAACTGAATGTTAGTTTTCACACCCCGTACCCTGAATTCCTGCAAGGCCCTTTTTAATCGGGTAGATGCGCCCTTTAGAGTGCGCCCACTGGCCGATATTTTCACCAGCATGGAATCGAAAAATGGAGATATCTTTACTCCGGTATAAGAGCTTCCTTCATCAAGCCTGATACCAAAACCACCGGCATTCCTATATGCAATAATGGTTCCGTAATCGGGTTTAAAGTTATTTTCGGGGTCTTCGGTAGTAACACGGCATTGAATTGCCCATCCGTTACATTTAATATCGGCCTGAGATTTTATAAATATTTGCGCGTGTGAAAGTTCGCACCCTGCCGCAATGGCAAGCTGAGAACGGACAATATCTATCCCGGTTATTTCTTCGGTAATGGTATGTTCAACTTGTATGCGTGGATTTACCTCTATAAAATAAATATTCTCATCCTTATCTACCAAAAACTCAACCGTTCCGGCATTATTATAGTTGACATGCTTCGCCAGTCGTAAAGCATAATCATACAACTTATCCTTTGTTTTCTGCTTTAAAATGGAAGGAGCTATTTCCACCACTTTTTGAAACCTGCGTTGCACAGAGCAATCGCGCTCAAAAAGGTGAACAATGTTGCCATAATTATCACCTAGTATTTGTACTTCAATGTGCTTAGGGTCTTCAATAAACTTTTCGATAAATAGAGTATCATCGCCAAAAGCTTTTTTTGCTTCGTTTTTAGCTTCGGAAAAAGAGTTCATCATTTCCTCTTTATTGCGTACCACGCGCATACCACGTCCGCCACCGCCGGCAGCAGCTTTAACCATAACAGGGTACCCTATCCTCTCGGCTTCTGCCGAGGCTATTTCAACAGTATCGAGGTTAACTTTACTATCCGGTATTATAGGAACCTTAACCTCTTTAGCTATTTTTTTAGCAGCTACTTTATCTCCCAGCTTTTCAATAACCTCTGTTCTTGGCCCAACAAAAGTTATACCCTCTTCGCCGCAACGCCTTGCAAATTGAGCATTTTCAGACAAGAACCCATAACCCGGATGAATAGCATCTACCTGGTTGGCCTTTGCTATGGAAATAATGCCTTCTATGTCCAAATAAGGTTTTAACGGTTCCGTATCCGGGCCTATCTGGTGACTTTCCTCGCCTTTATATCTATGGAGTGAATAACGGTCTTCGTATGTATATATGGCAACAGTTTTAATTTTTAACTCAGAAGCAGCCCGTAATATGCGGATAGCAATTTCACCGCGGTTAGCAACCAATAGTTTTTTTATTTGTTTCGAGTTTGTTTCTCCACTAAATACTACCTGTTCCATAAGGTTTTAAAAATTAGTTTTTCTGTTTTCCCTATTCAAAAAAAGAGCCTTCCAAAATTGGAAGGCTCTTTTCATTTGTATTGTTATTCTAACAAATAGCCTTCCTCCCTTTCAATCTTTCTGATTAAAATAAGAACACCAACTATTACTCATTATTTCCATTATTTGTCTTTTTTCCTTTTGGGATTTAGGATGTAAACTTACAACAAAATCCTATTCCATTTCAAAATTAGTTGAGAAGATGTTAAATTTTTATGGAGCATACGTTTTATGAAAGCAAGATAAGTCATGGTCTGGTTGATTTCATACATTTAACTACTGGATTTTTGGTGAAACCCTAAGCATGTTCTTATAGAAGTGTACTTTTGTGAATACCCTATATGGCAACAATACTTAATATAGAAACCGCAACTGCTGTTTGTTCGGTAGCTCTCGCAAAAAACGGCAACTTAATTGCCCTGCAAGAATCTACAGAGCCCAATGTGCATGCGGAAAAACTGACCCTATTTATTAATACAATAATGGAACAGGCCGGGCTGACTTATGCTCAATTAGATGCCATTGCCATTGGTACAGGCCCCGGCTCCTATACGGGTTTACGAATTGGTACATCTACAGCTAAAGGATTATGTTATGCCTTAGATAAACCCTTAATTGCAATACCTACCTTAAAAGCTATGGCACTTGCCTCGGCAGCTATAGTGCAGAAGACGGATATATGCTATTGTTCCATGATTGATGCCAGAAGATTGGAAGTATATACCGGCTTATATGGCTTTGAAGGCAAAGAAATACTACCTGTTGAAGCCAAAATTTTGGATGAAAACTCTTTTTCAGAACTTCTGGCTAAAAATGAAATTGCCTTTGCGGGAGACGGTATGCCCAAAATGAAACAATTATTATCGGCAAATGGCAGAAATTGTATTTGGGTAGATGCTGTTTATGCCTCGGCTAAAAATATGATACCATTAGCAGAAGAGGCCTTTTTACAAAAGCAATTTGCTAACGTGGCTTATTACGAGCCTTTCTACCTAAAAGATTTTGTAGCAGGGAAAAAGATTTTATAAAAAAACTACCTGCTGAAGAAATTATATTTAACCACGCACCACATAGCACGCACGGCATCTTTCCAACCCACTTTTTTCCCTTCGGCGCGGGTTCTGCCATAATAGGAAATAGGAACTTCATAAATCCGAACATTGGGAATTTTAGAAAGCTTTACAGTAACTTCAGGATCAAACCCAAATCTTTTTTCCTTCAGCGTAATGCCTTTCAAAATGTCTGATTTAAATAATTTATAGCAGCAGTGCATATCCGTAACACTTATTCCCGATAATAAATTCGAAGCCTGTGTCATAAGTTTATTCCCTCTGGTATGCCACGAGTTCATTACTTTATGCACCTTACCTCCTGCAAATCGCGAACCTAAAACCACATCGGCAAAACCTTCCATAATCGGTTTTAACAAACTATCTATTTCCCTTGGGTCAAGTTCTAAATCGCCATCCTGCACTATTAAATAATCGCCGGTTGACAGTCCAATACCAGTATGTATGGCCGCTCCTTTTCCTTCATTAACTGTTTTATGGTGCACAATTAATTTTAAATTAAGCGTTCCGGCATCTGCTCTTTGTGCAAAAGTTGTAGCATATTCATCCACCACCGCTTTGGTATTATCGGTAGAACCATCATTTATAACAATAATTTCTTTTTGAACGGAGAATGATAAAGGGGCCTCCATAACCTTATCGAGAAGAAAAGCTATGGTGCGGGCTTCATTATAAGCAGGAACAAGTATCGAAAGTGTAGGCATCGTATAAAAATAAGGGTATAAAAGTACTTTTTATTTCTGTGTTCCGAATGTTACCTCCATGTCGTCAATATATACCGCACCTTTTGTATCGAATACAAAAACCTTTAGTATATCGGATGGGTTTTTAAAAGCCGGCAATTCTATAAAAGAGTACGCCTGAGTCCATACATTCCGGTCAAATACAAAGCCCTGTAGGTTACGCACCGACCATAAATAACATTCACCTTTTTCTGTTTGCAAACTTATTACAATACTGGCATTATTATTAAAACTAGGCATGTAGGCCCAAAGCTTCACATTAATACTAAGCGGGCTAATTGGAGGAAGTATAGAGGCTTTTAAAGATAAAACAGGCGAGACTTGTTGCTTTTCATTAACAAAAGCAGCATGCGTTCCACTATGAGCATAAGTTGTAGAAATAGTTTGGTCATTTCCGCCTGTGTTATGTTCAAAGTCATTTTTTAAGCTATAATTATTGATGCACTTATAGTTTGAAGTATCTGGATAATAAAAGATATATCCAAAAGAAGGGTCCATTTTCAGAAATACCTTCCAGTATTCTTCTTTATTCATACCCTCATAAGGAATAATGCAGTTAAAATACTGATATGTTTGTATGAGATTGAACCCCATACACAAGAAAGTAAGAACCATAAACGACACTTTAAGTCGTTGAGAAGTTAAGGAATTAAGAAACAGTGCCAGCAAAATTGCAAAAGCGGGATAAAAATCCAGATAAGCCCTTAAACCAAAAGAGCCACCATAAGACCATGATGACCAGCTAGACAGAATATAAGTTATGATTATAAAAAAGAATAAAACATCCCAAAATTGGAAACGATTTTGCCTGTATAGGATGGTTAGGCCGCCTACTAAAGCAACAAACATAAGTGACGTATAGGTAAACCATCCTTTTTTATAGCTGAATAATATATCTAAAAAATGTGACTGTTTAAAATTAAAGCCTTCGCCCGGATAACTCCAAACAAAGAAATGCCCCGTTTGCAAATACCAAAGCAGGAATTCGACACATAGCATACCTGACGGTATTAAAAGAAGAAGAAATATTTTTTTACTTTTAAAAAAATTAAGAATAAAGCCGGAAGTATTTTTCCAATTTCCTGCTAAAAAAGGGACAAAAAACAAGCTTAGCAAATTAGTGGGGCGAACTAACACTAAAATACTTATTGCTACTGTCATCCAGACAAGGTTCCTTAACCGAAAATCCTGAATAGATTTTTTTACATAAAATAAGAAAACGGCAGTAAGCCCGAAAGAATAAACATGCCCCATGGATGGCTCTCTGGTAGCATAATAGAATAGATTGGTACCTAAAACAACCAATATAAGCGTGACTCCAATGATCTTATCTGAAATACTAAACTCCTTCATGAGTTTGCGTAAAAATACTAGCCCTAAAGTAAGATAAAACAAGGCTGCTATACTGACTGATGCTTGAAAGAGAAACCCATAGCCGCCGGTATCGAACCCTAATAAATAACTAAGCGCATAGGCTATCAAAAAAAATGGGGCAAGCAAAATAGCAACACCAGGAAAACATTTATCCACCTCTTTATTTTGAAAAACAATGGCAGTAGCATTATATGCAGACCCGGGACGAACCTTGCTGGCTTCCTCTAACACCCTTTTGTAATCAAATTTATGGTAAATAAAAACACAGGGCAAATAGGAATAATATCCATAACCATCAGAACCAATAGTACCTTTCCATTCCATACAATTATGGTCTCCCATCCATCGCTCTGTAACTGTAAAGCCAAAACATATGGCCATGGTAAAATAAATGGCAGCTAAAGAAAATCTCTTCATAGTTAAATATTGATTTTTTTATTAGTTAAATAACGCTTTAAGATATTTTATGATTTTCATTTCGCTAAAATACTATTTACTTATATTTTACACACAAATTAACTTTACTATATTTGCTCGCTAAAAGTTTTTTACAAGCTAAATACTATTTGTGTGAAGATTCCAAAAATGCTAAAAAAATGGGATATCCTTTTTTTTATTTTACTGTTTGGTATCGCTTATTTATATTCCTACCACATTATTCTTTTCCTGCGCCCTTGTTCAATGCATCAGTGGAGGCAGTGTGACGGCTTATCCATTACTCTTAATTACTATAAAGAAGGAATGCATTTTTTTAACCCTACTTTAAATAATTGCGGAGCTACCGGAGATGGGCGCACCTGTCCTACCGAATGCCCCTTAATTTATTTTGCGGTGGCTCTCCTATGGAAAACATTCGGGTATCATGAATATTTTTTTAGATTTTTAGAGATACTTATAGGCTTTGCTGGCCTGTATGCCTTATTTAAGTTAACTCAAGAATTAGTTCAGGATGGAGTATGGGCACTTCTGGTTTCATTACTGCTTTTTACATCGCCTATTTTTGCATTTTATACAAACAATTTTATTACCGATACACCCGGATTAAGTATTGCTTTAATAGGATGGTATTTTTTTGTTAAATATTACAAAACTAAACGGTTAAGCTTTTATAATATATCCATATTCATTTTTTTGCTTGCAGGCTTATTTAAAATTACAGCCCTATTATCATTTGTACCATTAGTTGTTATTTATGTATGGGAACTAGGTAGAAAGCCTGAAGATAAGAGAGAAAAACTTTTTATTAATCCTGTAAGTCAAGGTATAGCAATATTCTTATTGCTACTTTTCATTGTTGCATGGGTTGTTTATTCCGGTTATTATCGAAATTTACATAATGCCGGCTTTTTTCTTACCATTCAACACCCTATATGGGAACTTGACAAAAATACAATTCATATCGTATTGAATAAATTATATACCAAGCTTCTTCCACAATATTTTAGCATGCCTATTATCTTTTTCACCTTGGCACTTTTCCTTACACTGCTTATTAACTATAAAAAAATGAATCGTTTTTATTACTGGTTTATTTTAATGGTATTCTCGGGATGTGCCGCATACGTAATTCTTTGGTTCAGTAATTTCGACGTTCATGATTATTATTTAATAAATGCTTTAATATTTATCCCTACAACACTAGTCTCATTGTTGGTTTTTCTGAAAGAAAATTACCCTTCTTTATTTAATTCATCTAAACTCAAACTGGTTATTTCGATAATACTTACTCTCAATATTTATTATTGCTCTGTTCAAATGAAGCTAAAATATTTTGCTGCACAACAATATAACTTTATTATTGATGAGCAGGATGCAAATTATTGGAAATGGTATCACTGGGATTATGATGCACACACTAAGTCTTTTGAAACTATAACACCGTATCTAAGGAATATAGGTATTGCCAGAGATGATAAAGTAGTCAGCATACCAGATAAAAGTCCCGACATTTCACTTTATCTGATGGACCAAAAAGGATATACGGAATTTGGTTCTAATGAATCGCAAGATACTGACAGAATTAGAGAATTTATCCACCTCGGAGCCAAATATCTAATAGTATCTTCCCCAAGTTATTTGGATTATACTTGGTTAAAACCCTATTTAAAAAACAAAATAGGAACCTATCAAAATATTACTATTTATAATTTAAAAAATCTGAATTAATTCCTTTATCATTCATCTTTTTTCATTAGTAGAAAAGGAGGATCATTGGCAATTATTTTCCAAGAAGGATTATTAATATACTTATTCACTGTTTTTGAATAAGCTGAATCACTCATCATATAATTATTCTTAAAAGTAAAAACGGCAATATATTCTGCATCTTCCACGTCAGGAAACTCATACGGATACTTACGTTGCGATAAATGTGGAAGTATTGATTCAGAAGCACATATTTTAGCATCAGGCGGTATCAGTTTTAAATCAGCATGAATTTTTGCAGCGTTATAATCAGGATGAAAAAACTTAGGATCGAAAATGTTTTCTTTAACCGTATCACCCCACACCAATGCCCTGTTATGAATATCCGCCTTATACCACGTTATATATAGGGCAAGTGCACACACCAATGCTGCTATGGAATACCTTATCCATTTAATTTTAAAAACTGAAGTTATTAAAAATACAGAAATAGGAAGCATTGTTGTAACAGGGTCGCCGTAATACCATAATATACTCCAACGGATAGGGGAATCATTAAACATTTTTTGCGCAATAAGAGGGATAAACCATATAAAATATTGTGGACGGAGGAGTAATAAAAATCCACCTGAAATAAAATAAACCATATAAAACTCCATCTTTACACCATCAATAGTATGGTCGGGTAGTGGATTTGTATATAATAACTTAAACGTATTTATAGGATGATTTATGATATACAAAAAGGCTTCCAGAGGGTTTTTTCCCAAAGCAGAATATTGAAAAAGAACATAATGCGCATCAGAAGTTTCACACATGGGTATGAATACTTTAAATGTGAGTATGAAACATATTATGGAACTCAACATACCCGCAATACAATACCTTACAATTTTCTTTTCCTTCCAATGCCAAGCAATAAGGGTACTGAAGATAAAAATAAAGTATAAGGAAATATCTTCCCGTGCAAAGAACAGAAGAACGAGCAAAATAGAGGAAGCAACATATTTTTTCGATTCAAAATAAAATAAAAAGGGAGTAACGAGACAAAAAGCCATAGTACAAATATTACAATCAGCTGTAAATGAACTATAGTGACCTTGCAATAGGAAATAATATAAAACAGAAATTACGGCCAACCAATCATCATTTGTTTTTAACCTTATTAGCTTATATAAATTCCAGGCACTCCATAATATCAAGGTAACTTGGATAATCATTAATGTATAGGAACCCGTGAGCCAGTTTAACATCCAATAAACCGGAATTAAATAAATAAAGATAAATGTAAAATGATTTTGTAAAAATGTCATTCCGGTGTTCATGAACACATGATAACAAGGAATTATGCTTGAATGAAAATGAGCAAAGTCCCAAAAAGTAAAATTATAAACCGCATAATCAAATGCATACGTCCTGAAATAGTAATGATTAGCAATAAAGGTTGTATAAAAAACACACCCAAACACTGCCATAATCAAGCATAGTATCTTTTGAGAGAGAGAGAACTCTTTAAGATATTTTATGATTTTCATTTTGCGAAAACACTATTTTTCGCCCCTATCGCATCATAAATTACCTGCTGTATATCAGTACGGATATTAAGTTTAGCCAATTTATTATCGCTTGCATTGGAGGCAACCCGATTTGATAAAAACACATAAACAATTCCGTATTTCGGGTCTACCCAAACAAAAGTGCCTGTAAAGCCGGAATGCCCATAACTTTCGGGCGATGCAGAACGACAGGCAGGGCTTTCTTTCGTAGTATCAGTTTCAGGTTTATCAAAACCCAATCCTCGCCTGTTGCCTTCATAATAGGCACATGCGGTAAACTCTTTTACGGTGGAACTATCTAAATATTTTATGCCTCCATACGAGCCTTTTTGCAGAAACATTTGCATGAGTGAAGCTAAGTCTGTAATATCAGAAAACAAGCCTGCATTCCCCGAAATCCCACCCAGCATAGCTGCCGATGGGTCGTGAACATAACCTCGTAACAATTGCTTTCGAAAAGCGCTATCGTACTCCGTTGGAATAATTCTTGAAATAGGTACCCGTTGCAGTGGTTTATATCCCATGGTAGATAAACCCATGGGTTTATAAAAAGCGTTATCGACATAGTTATCCAACGATATTCCGGTAATGTTATTTATTGCATAGCCCATTAAAATGAAACCCAAATCACTATACTTAAGCACCGGATTTTTATCGACGGGCGATTGCAATATTTCCTTTATTATACTATCTCTATAGTCTTTTCTGATAAACAAATGTGCTGCAACAGCAAACGGATATTTGGCCGAAGAATCGGTACTGTAAATACCATTCCGATAGGCGTTTCCATTCATGGTTTCTTTATAAAAGAAAATATCGGGCTTCAGCCCTGCTTGGTGAGCAAGCATATCTTTTATCTTAACATTCTTTTTATTACTCTTTTTGGCCTTTGGAAGAATAGAGGGTAAGGCATTATTTACATCTATCTTTTTATCATCTGCCAGTTTCATATATGCAGCCGTGGTTGCAGCTATTTTAGTTACCGATGCAAGGTCATATACATCACTCAAATGCACTCTGGTAGTGTCTTTATAATTTTGCGTTCCGAAAGCTTTTTCATAAAATACCTTTCCATCTTTGGCAGCTAGTATCACACATCCGGGATAAGCGTTTTGTTTAATGCCATAGTTTGCAATAGTATCTATTCGAGATAATTTGTCAGAAGAAATTCCAAGTTCTTCCGGAGTAGTATATTCTAATCTGGTCTTGGTCGTTTTTATTCCCGTACCTCGCTTATCTTTATCAGATGCGGAGATGGCAAGAGTGCCCTGCCCTCCTATTCCACCCATAATAAGTTGTGCGGAATAATCGAGCATGTACGGTGTATTTTGATACGACATAATTAGTGCGCTTGCATCATGCTCCTGCGGCAGATAAGAAAGTATATACGGATCGGAAAATAAATCGAGCACTACAGATGTTCTTTTTTCCAGCGTGTCAATCATTTTTATGGCCACTTTGGTAATACCAAATGTGTCTTGCGGATGATTGTTGGTATGGTTCACCCCTATGATTACCAAATTATATTTTTTTAGCTTTTTATAAATAGTGGCTATAGCGCTATCAGGGCTATACAGGCTCATGTTATAATTATCGACCGAGGTATAGTTGTTTAATCTCGACTGGAAAACATCTTGCAGAGAATCGCCAATCATGAGCGATGCTATGCGCAAGGTGTCCAATCTTTTTAAAGGCAACAAATTATTTTTGTTAGAAAGTATCGTAATTGTTTTTTCAGCAAGTTGTTTGCAGATATTGTCGGCATCAACGGAGTTAATATCCTTCGTAAGGTTTTTAAGAACAGTCTCTTTATAATGATTCAAACCCGTCCAGGCCTTTACCATTAATATCTTCAAGCAGTGGGCATCAATCTCTTCCTGTGAAATTTCTTTTCTGCTAATGGCTTTTTTTATTTCCTCCATAGCTTTGGGCACATTCTCAGAGAAAAGCAGAACATCGTTACCTGCTAAAAGAGCCATCACATCTACATCTCCGGGAGGATAGTATTTTGCAACCCCCTTCATATTTAACGCATCGGTAAATATAAGGCCCTGAAAGCCTAATTGTTTTTTTAATAAATAATCTACAATTTTGGTGGATAGCGTAGAGGCGCGGTTCGGAGTTGAATCCAATGCCGGAATATAGAGATGAGCCACCATAGTGCTCCCCATGCCACTATTAAAAACCTTTTGAAAAGGATAGAGTTCAAGTGTATCGAGCCTGCTAACAGGGTAATCAACAACAGGCAATGAAAGGTGCGAATCTGTTTTAGTGTCTCCATGACCGGGAAAATGCTTGGCGCAAGCAAGCACATTTTGGGTTTGCAGTCCATTCATATACGCAATGCCCATATCGGCTACATGCTTTTTATTTTCTCCGAAAGAGCGCATCCCTATTACCGGATTATCGGGATTATCATTAATATCCACCACCGGTGCAAAGTTTACTTGCACACCAAGACGCTTACATTCTTTTGCAATTTCGGCGCCCATTTTAAAAACAAGCAAAGTATCATTCATGGCTCCCAAAGTCATTTGAAAGGGAAATTTTGGCACACTATCCAGGCGCATGGCAAGCCCCCATTCGGCATCCATGCCCACAAGCAAAGGCACATTGGCTATTGTTTGATAGTAGTTACAAAGTTCAGCTTGCTTATAAGGTGTACCTTTAAAAAAGATGAGTCCTCCAATTTTCTGCTCATTAATAAGCTTGTTGAGCTTTTCCACCTCGCCCTTGCGGATAGAAGTTGTATCGGAATAGGCAGCCACCATAAATAGTTGCCCTATGCGCTCATCGGGAGTAAGGGTTTTCATAACCGAATCGGCCCAATGCTCACATGTTGCATTTTGAAATGGAGGAAGAATTTGGGCAAAACCCATTAAACTTTGAGAAACCAAGGCACCTGCTATAATTAGCTTAAAAAAATACTTTTGCATAGTCTGGCGAAGGTATTTAGTAAACTTTCGCAAATTTTCAGAATGGGGTGTTATTTATTAACAACTACGTACATTTTGTTATTGCGATATTTCGCTCGTCAGGGTGACAAACGCGCATAAAAAAACCTGAAACAATTTATTTGTTTCAGGTTTTTTAGTTTAGAGGCTGTAAGCTTAGTTGTTTTTAATTTCTTTGCTTACGTGGTTTTCCTGATGGTTAATGTGTTTTTGTTCGGCCTTTGTAATATGCCCGCCATTAGCAGCTGCATCTCTTTTTTCTTCTTTGCGGATAGCATGGTCTTGAGCATGAATTTTTGCACCTTCAGCTTTTGACATTTTGCCATTGGCAACTTTATTATCTACACGTGCATTTTGATTGTTCAGGCGGCTATTTACCTGAGCACGGCGAGGGTGAGTTTTGTCAAAATTGCTTTGTGCAGGAGCAGGTGCTGGGGTTTGTCCCGCATTCTGAGCAAAAACCGAAGTAGAAAATAATCCCAAAGCTACTATAGAAGCAGCTATTACTAATTTGTTTGTTTTCATGACAGTTTTGTTTATTGATTATGATACAATATTACTGCCCTAAAATGAAGGAGATATGAAGAAGATATAAACTATAAGATACGAGATATAAGATAATTGTGTCCGATTATATATCTCATAGTTTATACCTATTTAACAATTCTAAAGCCGATAAACCGGTCTTTAAAAAAGGGTTGTAACGCTCCACGAGAAATGACCAGGCAGCCTTCATCCAAGCTGCCCCAGGTTCCGCCCCGAAGAACTTTTTTTTCTCCTTTAGCAGGCCCTTGCGGATTATCAGCAGGGCTTACCTTATAATAAGTTGCATCATACCAATCGGAGCACCATTCCCAAATATTGCCCGACATATCTACCAAGCCAAGCTCATTCGGCTTTTTTTCTCCCACCGTATGGCTATGCCCTCCTGAATTATCTACAAACCATCCAACATCTGTAATTTCATTGCTGCCGCTATATTGAAATCCACGGCTTTTATTTCCGCCTCGTGCAGCATATTCAAATTCAGCTTCGGCAGGCAGACGGTAGTGCCCCTTTTTAAGTTTATTGAGTTTAGCTATAAACCGTTGGGCATCAAACCAGCTTATATTTTCTACCGGACAGGTATAACAATCCTTATGAACAGATGGATTTGTATCCATTACAGAATACCAAAGAGCTTGTGTAACCTGCGTTTTGAGAATATAAAAACCCTTTACAGTAACCTTATGTTGAGGCTTTTCAATATCTCCGCCTTCTACGTCAGATGTATCAGGAAGCCCCATTTCAAAGGTACCGCCCTGAACAAAAATAAAATTAGAATCTAAGCTAAGAACACTCACTGCCATCAGAGAGTCTCTTTCATTAATTAGTTTTCGGGAAGCAATGTTATTACTCTGCCCTATGCAGCAAGTGAAAAGTGAAAAACTAAAAGCTAAAAATGCCATAAGTTTTTTGCCTTTCTGACGACTGATAACTGACGACTGACAACTACTCATTCCTTTTCTTTATGCAAAGCTAAAAAAACGGCAGAAACACATCAGCTCATTGTCTGTTAAACTTTCTATCTATATTTGTCTATACCTAAACAACCATAACATTGCCCATATTATTAAGCATTCTCACTTTTTTATCTACGCTTGGGGGCGGTTTATTAGCCATACGCTTTAAAGATAAACTTGCCATTATATTAGGGTTTAGCGCCGGAGCTGTAATAGGCGTAGTGTTTTTTGACCTGTTACCCGAAGCTTTTTCCTTAAGTGAAAAACAATACAGTATTGCTACTGTAAGCACCATAATTGTGGCGGGTTTCTTGTTCTATATGTTACTTGACAGACTCTCCATACTACATACCCATCAACATGAGGATAGCACCCCACACAGAGGAAAAATAGGTGCAAGTAGTCTTTCTATTCATAGCTTTTTAGATGGCGTTGCCATTGGTGTAGCGTTTCAGGTTTCCGTTTCTGTGGGAATATTAATTGCCGTAGCAGTAATTGCCCACGATTTTGCCGATGGAGTAAATACAGTAAGTGTAATTCTAAAAGACGGTGGTAAAAACAAACAAGCCTATAGGTGGCTTATTATAGATGCTTTGGCACCAGTGGCGGGAGTAATTTCTACCTTGTTTTTTAAAATACCCGATGCTTCTTTTGGCCTATTGCTTGCTATATTTTCAGGCTTTTTCCTTTACATTGGGGCAAGTGACCTACTGCCCGAAAGCCGCGAAAAACACCCCGGTTTTTTGGTAACCATTATGACCATTTTAGGGGTTGGGCTGCTGTATTTTGCAACTAGGTTGGCAAAGTAAATGTTACCATACTATTATTACATAATGGATTGAGTAGAGAATATTACCAAATACTTAAAATATGTTAATCGCCTGACTGCGTATAGATATATCTTTTACATTTGAAAAAAATTACACTAAAATGAAAAAAACAGTAGCCCTTCTCACTATGCTAATAGGAGGTTCATCTCTTTTATTAGCCCAAACAGCCGATGATATTATTAACAAAAATATTGCCGCCATGGGTGGGATGGATAAACTACAATCCATGAAAAGTACATATCAGGAAGATAGCTTAAATGAAAGCGGAGTAAAAATTCCGGTTAAAATTTGGATGGTTGATAAAAAAGCCATGCGTGCTGAATTCTCTTTTAATGGTATGACAGGGTATCAAGTATTACGTAATGATTCCGGATGGAGCTTTATGCCATTTCAAGGGCAAACCAAACCGGAGCCAATGACCGCAGACCAGGTAAAAAAAGGCCACCCATATCTTTATCTTACGGATGCCTTTGTAAACTATAAAGAGAAAGGCTATAAAGTAACCTATGAAGGAAAGGATGAAACAGAAGGTTCTGAATCTTATAAAGTTAAAGTAACCATTAGTGACAGTATTAGCGAAACCTACTTTATAGACCCTGATACATATTATGTTATTCAGGTAAAAAGCAAAGTATCGGTAAATGGAAAAGTGGGTGAGAGCACTGAAACCAGAAGCAATTACAAAAAAAATGCCGATGGATATATCTTCCCTATGGAAGTTAATTCTTCCGATCATGGCGACATAAAAACGTATATAGTAAAAGTAAACGCACCCATTGATAATGCTGTATTCACCCCTACGGTGAAAGTAGCCGGAAAATAATTTACTTAACGATGAATGATAAACTATGAAGTATACTAGTATTTCATAGTTTATCATTTATAGTTCCTAGTTTTATACTTACCAAACATCCCTACCATGAAAAACCCACTCCTTTCAGTTTTAGCTTTTAGTTTTTCGTTTTTCACTTTTTGTAATGCCCAACAAAAGAGCCCGATTAATTCCGGTACTTTTGATGTAATGCAGGCGCGTTGGCTTGGCCCCGGCACCATGAGCGGGCGTATTACAGCTATTGAAGGTAATCCTAAAGACGGTAAAACCATATACATAGGTGCGGCAGATGGCGGAGTTTGGAAAACCACCAATGCAGGAGCATCTTTCAAGTCTGTTTTTGATAAATATTGCCAAAGCATTGGAGCTATTGCTATGGATCCTAACGACATGAATACGGTGTATGTAGGCACAGGAGAAAGCAATATGCGGAATACAGTAAGCTATGGTAACGGTATTTATAAAAGCACCGATGGTGGCGACAACTGGACCAAAATAGGGCTCGATAGTACCGAACATATTAGTAAAATAATTATCAATCCTGCCAACAGTAATATTATTTATGTGGCCGCTCCCGGCCCTTTGTGGAGCGACAGCAAAAGTCGTGGATTATATAAATCAACTGACGGAGGCACTACCTGGCAAAAGATTTTATATACCGATGAAAAAACAGGTTGTGCTGATATAGTAATGAATCCTCAAAACCCCGATGAATTAGTTGCAACCATGTGGGAGTTTCGCCGCAAGCCGTATGCTTTTAACTCAGGCGGCAAAGGAAGCGCCATGTACAAATCTACAGACGGTGGTAAAACATGGACAAAGATTACCAAAGGATTACCCGAAGGAGAATTAGGCCGGATTGCGTTGGCTCTTTCCCCATCAAAGCCAAAACATCTGCTTGCTGTTGTAGAAGCTAAGGAGACAAGCTTATACGTAAGCATGGATGGTGGCGAAAGCTGGAGTAAAAAAGCATCTACCCTTAATGTGGAAGCCCGCCCTTTTTATTTTAGTACCCTGGCCTTCGACCCTAAAGATGATAAACGTGTTTATCGCCCGGCATACGAGTTATCTGTAAGTGATGATGGAGGATTTTCATTTACCGATGCAAGCGATGAAGGCGGCTGGGTGCATGGCGACCATCATGCCATTTGGATAAACCCGCTTTATACAAACCAAGTATGGTTGGGAACAGACGGAGGTGTATTCCTGAGTAACGATAGAGGCTTGACCTTCACCTTTATTCAAAATCTTCCTGTGGGGCAATTCTATCATGTTCAATGTGATATGAGAGAGCCCTACAATGTTTATGGTGGATTGCAAGATAATGGTACATGGATGGGCCCATCGCAATATTTTGGAGGCATTAGCAATGGCAAATGGCGTGCTTTATATGGGGGAGATGGCTTTTGGGCTCAACCCGACCCAACAGATTCCAATACTGTTTATGCCGAATCGCAGGGTGGAGAAGCAAGCCGTATTGACCTTACCACAGGGTTAGATATATCTATCCAACCAACACAAACAAAAAATGAAGATAAGCTGCGTTGGAACTGGAACACCCCTATTTATATAGGTGCAGCTAATCCTCATGACTTATACATGAGTGCACAGTACTTATATAAATCCATGAATCAGGGGAGAGATTGGACGCGCATTTCACCGGACCTTACCACCAACGATAAAAAGAAAGAAAAGCAGGAAGAATCAGGAGGACTGAGTGCAGATAATACATCTGCCGAAAACCATTGTACCATTTTTACTGTTGCAGAAAGCCCGTTAGATGCCAATTACATTTTTATAGGAACCGATGACGGAAACTTACAAATAACCACTGATGGAGGTAAAACCTGGACTAATGTATCTGACAATATAAAAAGCTGCGGTATTCTGGCCCAAACATGGGTAAGCAGTATTGAACCTTCCCGGTTTGATAAGAACACTATCTATGCTACTTTCGATAATCACTCCTATGGAGATTTTGAAACGTATTTAACCAAGTCAACTGACTTAGGTAAAACATGGACACGTATTAACAGTACTGAATTCACCGGCTTTGCCCATAAAATCAAGGAAGACCTGAAAAATAAAAACCTACTGTTTTTAGGTACAGAAAGAGGATTGTTTTGTAGCATAAATGGTGGCGATGACTGGTTCCGCATGAAAAACCATATACCTGATTATTGCCCGGTACGGGATATTCAAATTCACCCACGCACCAACGACCTTATACTTGGAACTTATGGCAGAGGTATTATGATTGTAGATGATATTACACCTATCCGTAATATGTCGCTTCAAGTTGCCGAAAAGGATGTTTACCTCTACCCTATTAATAAAATGGAGCTTACCTACGGAAAATATGCAGGAGGCTTTCCTGAGCATGATGGTTGGATTTGTGGCAATTCAGACGATATTCCGCCCATTCAGTATTATTTTAAAAAGCGTATTATGACTGGCGACGTATCCGTTAAGATTTTTGATACCAACGGAAAATTACTTAAAGACATTGAGGCCACCAAGCGCAAAGGATTGAATAAAGTGTATTGGGATATGCGTATTAAAGGCCCTAAAACTGCAGCGGGTGGCACAAAATCGGATGATGGAAGTTTTGTTGGGCCAATGGTTCTACCCGGAACCTATACTATAAAACTTTATGTTGGCGATTCTACTTACAGTGAAAATATAAACGTAGTTGCCGGCAACAATGGAAAAATGACGGATGATGACCGCAATGCACAATATGCAGCAGCCGTAAAATGCATGCAACTGCACGAGACACTTGCCTCTGTTGCCGATAGTATTAATGGCGCTATTAATGCCGTAAAAGCCATAGTTGAAAATGACAAATCAGATAAAAAACTGCATGTATTTTTAGATACCTTGAAAGCTTTTAAAGGCAGAATACTGGCATCTACACAAACGTCCATGTTTGCCGACGACGAAAGATTGAGAGAAAAAATAACCAAAGTGTATAGCGCTGTATGTTATCAAGAAGCAAGGCCAACCAACCTGCAAATAGACAATATAGAACTATTAAATACCGAAGTAAAAAAGGCACAGGTGAAGGAAACTATGCTGATTAAGGAATATGACACCAAGTGGAAAAACAGGATTAAGGTTTTACCTTCCCGGTAACAGGAATACAGTTTATATACTTGACGGAAAACACCTACAGCTTTAAACTTTCCACTTGGGTGAGTCTTGCCTTATGAGTGAAGTGATTTTACCCAGTTGATAGCTTCTTCTTTCGTATCAAAAATTTCAAAAGGCGTAGCGGTTTTATGGGAATTTTTGAAAATGGAAATTGTTAATCTATTAGCAGGGGAACAATTATAATGCGCAACAGCCTTTCGAAGTGAAATAACTTTTTTAGAGGCAGCATATTCCCATGCGTCTCTTTCTATTGTATAGTAATTTGAAGCATCAATAATCGCAAAATACTCCTTGTTACCTACTAAACTATTAATCATCTCATAGTGCTTTAGAGTATTTCCCATATTCATATTCGCACCCTCAAACAACTTAATATATAATATATTTTCGGTTTCGTCAAAACCTATTTCAGCAATTGGAGTATTAACTATTTTCATAAACTATGTTACTATTGCAAAAATAATAAAAAATTTCGACTAATTTTTTATAAGTTTAGCATTAAGAACAGCCCCTTTAATGGTAGTAGAAATAAAATAAAGGCCTTTAGACAGGGAGGAGATATTCACTTCAATTGCATTAGAACCTTTTACAGCTTCTGTGTTGTGCACCATAACTGCCCTTCCGGTGTAGTCATATATAGATATACGGAGGCTCTCGTAGATAGCATCATTAAACGAAACAATAAAATTATCTTTGGCAGGATTGGGTAGTATTTCCAATCCATTAACAGGTATATTAACAGTTGCTTCTGTTACCTGCAAATGGGTATTTTCACCGTAATAATCCGTTTGGTTGAGCCTGTAATAATTAACGCCGTTAACCGGATTAATATCTTCAGAAGAATAGTCACGGACATAAGTTGAATTACCCGCACCAGCTATAGTATCAATTGTAGTATACGTTACACCGTCGGTGCTCCTATCAATAGTAAAATATTTATTATTGATTTCGGTAGCTGTTGAAAAAGATAACAGTACTGCTTTACTATTGTAAGAAGCGGTAAACGATATTAAGGTAATAGGGAGTGCGGTATTACAACGAGAACAATTACTACAGGCAGAACTACCAAATGCAGTGCCTGAGCCAGAGGAAGTACCTGTAAATGTTACACATCCTGAACCGACAATAGTTGAGTGGGTACCTAACGTTTCACCTGCACTTACTGATATGCTGCCATTATCAGTTATGTTTGTGCTGTTATTACTATTGGTAAGGCTTCCATTAATAACAAGGCTCCCCCCTGAATTTATAAGCACTGTGCTTCCGTTTTTGAATGTTACATCGCCATCTACAATCAATGTTCCACCATTATCAATAGTTAAAGAAGAGATGTTTCCACCCGGCCCCACAGTAAATGCACCGGTAAATGTTATAATGGTGCCGGTACAAATTTCAACATTACCTAAAGCTGAAGGAGCAGTACCACAGCTCAATCCTCCACATGAAAGAATGGACCAGGCCGAGGTGGATGTCCACGCTGCGGTAGGTACAATAGAATAATAAGTGGGCACGGCCCACAAAGATGAGGCAAGCAACATAAAAGTTGCCGCTAGAGTACTATTTTTCAAAATAAATAAACAACAGGTGGGCGCAATGTAGATATAAAATTTATGGCAGCTACACTTTTATCTTGAAATTTGGTATGTTTTTTCGGAAATTTAAATTATCTACTTGATTATTAACAACTTGATCTTACTCCCGCTATTTCCTGAAGAAGTATAGTATTTAATAGTCTTCCTATACTGGAAAATATCATGCATCCTCCAAGAAAGGCTTTGCTTATTGGATAAAAGCGTATTATAGCAGTGTGTCAGCGGAGAGAGGGAATTCCTCAGTATTTAAAATTTATTTTGGCAGGGCGTGGCTTGAACCGGCATCCAAATTTTCAATTTGTTTTTTAAGTAGTTCAATTTCATTTTTCATTTCATTAATTGATGCTTGCTGTGCATTTGCTGCAGCTTGTTGTTGAACAATGGTTTTGTTTTGTGCTTCTAATTTCTTTTGCTGTTCAATTACCTGCAACTGAATATTCTCTGTCGCTTCAAGTGTTTGGAACGACATGCGGGTAAGATCGATGGCTCCATTATTTTCTTTTTTGTCATCTGCAGCGGAAGTTACCCAGGGTAAATGTCCTTCTTTAAGAATATATTTTTCAATATCAATAGGGTTAAAGGTTTTGCTGTAATCAGATTTAAATACATAATCAGGTTTAGTATATGCGGTACCATCGGCATTACATGCAGTTGCCCCATAATAAACACTGCCTGTTGCACGTATGTTTCCAGTAACATCCAAATTATAAGCAGGTGTAGTGCAACCAACTCCCACATTACCTGCTTGTGTAACTGTAAAAGCCCATCCGGCGGCGGCGGTATAAAAACCGGTACTCGTTCCATTTTGACCAACAAAAATATTACTTGCATTGCTCAACCATATACCTCCTGAATTGCTAGCATCGCCTGTTTGCATTCTGCCATTTAATGTAAAGTCTACCGTTGCACCACCGGTACCGGTAACCTGAAGCCTGGATACAGCAGTTGAGGTTCCAATTCCTACATTACCTGTGTTAAGTATGTAAAAATCTGAAAGCGTATTCCGTGCCGTAAGAGAAACATAGCTACCCGGGCTAAAAATAGCGCTAAAACTGCCTACCCGACGGTTGTATATATAGAAATCTTCTTTATTAGCATTGAAAGCATCCGAACCGATTTCCATACCTATTGTAGCAGCAGCACCATACGAAAAATTAATCCTTGTTCTCGCATCGGTAGTAGAATTGGTTTGTAACTGCAAATAGGGGTAGTCGCCTTTACTTGAAATATAAACCTTACCTGCTGAACCAGCGCCGCCGCCGCCCGCAGCACTGCCCGCGGCTCCCAAAATAACATTTAGGCTACCGCCATTCCCTCCAAATCCAGAACTGGTGGCATTGGAGCCATTTTGGGTAGTAATGGTCACACTTCCCCCAGTTGAACCAGTACCAAAACCAGCGTTTGCTGAAGTACCTGCAGTCAGGTTTATATTTCCCCCAAAACCGCCGTTTCCTCCTCCGGTGGGAACGCCTCCTGCTCCGGCTAATATTGAAATGCTTCCTCCAGCTCCCCCTGAAGATCCATTATTTCCTGCTCCTGATTGCAGGGTAATTGGTCCTCCGGCACCACCAGTTCCTGCACTTGTGCCACCTTGACCGGCTGTTATGGAAACGAGACCTCCGGTGCCGGCAGTTGTAGGAGCGCCAGCTTGCGCGGTCATACTTATTGAGTTACCGGCACCGGTAGTATTAGCCCCTGTAGATACTAGTAAAAGGTCACCTGCGGTAGCCGCAACACCAATGCCAACCAATGGACCGTTTGCAGCCGTGGCATCGGGCTTT
>Ga0207023_10050_pt2 | contig 32643 bp, 32 predicted proteins | sample Alteio_BWMinCont_47_FD_153464 | JGI IMG/M metagenome (GOLD analysis project Ga0207023, IMG submission 153464) | Enriched cells from forest soil in Barre Woods Harvard Forest LTER site, Petersham, Massachusetts, United States -... | ecosystem: Environmental > Terrestrial > Soil > Temperate forest >... | reverse complement strand
GCGCAACTGTAATCGGCTTAATTACATTGCTTGGGGCTGCCATAGGCTTAATGAATATCATGCTTGTTTCGGTTACAGAACGTACTATGGAAATAGGCATCCGAAAATCAATGGGCGCCAATAAAAAAATAATCCGGAATCAATTTTTAATAGAAGCTGTGGTAATCTCCCAAATTGGTGGATTGCTGGGCATAATTCTAGGCATAATTATAGGAAATAGAATGGCATTCTTTTTTGGCATAGGCTTTATTATCCCGTGGCTGTGGATTATGACAGCCGTGGCTGTTTGTCTGGTTGTAGGAATAATATCGGGCTTATACCCTGCCATAAAAGCATCTAACCTCGATCCGATAGAAGCCCTGAGGTACGAATAAATACGTTACTATTGTGAAACCCATTTTTAATAACATCCGCATGAAAAACTTGTTTCTTTTTTGTTTTTTTCTCCTTTCAATCACTTCCTTTTCTCAACCGGTAATTGATTATTGGGACAGTGCAGCAGGCATTAAAAAGAGCGAAACAAATTACCTGAATGGTATGCAACATGGGGCTTTTAAGCTATGGTATAAAACCGGAAAATTGGACCAAACCGGTTTTTTCAAAAAAGGAGAACAAGACAGCATTTGGAAGAACTATTACGAAAATGGAAAAATGAAATCGGTTAGATATTACCAACGCGGAAAAGCCAACGGAGTTTTTATCTTTCTGTATGCTAATGGTGATACTGACTTGGTTAATTCATACACCAATGATATGAAAGACGGTGTATGGAAATCGTGGAGCACGGATGGAAAAATAACGAGTATAACACCCTATAAAAAGGATAAAAAGGATGGTACTTGGACATACTATTACGATAATGGAAAAATTAAAAATCAGGGGAATTTTGTCAACGATAAAAAAGAAGGGCACTACATATCCTGGTATGAAAATGGGAAGAAAGAAACCGAAGGAGATTTTCACAATGACAAAGAAACCGGCAAGTGGCAAGAATGGTATGAAAATGGAAAACTAAAAGACGTTGTTACACATTCTGACAGTTTGGTTTATATGCAAGAATATTATGATGCAAAAGGCAAGCAAACTGTTTCCAACGGTAATGGTTCAGTTACTTTATATTATCACGAGGGGAAAGTTCAGGTAACCGGCAGTTATGCCAATGGCTTGAAAGAAGGTATTTGGAAATACAATTTTTCAGATGGCAGTGAAGACAATGAATCTACCTATAAAAGTGGTAAACAAAATGGGCCTTACACATCTTGGTATAAAGGTGGTGAAATAAAATCGAAAGGAAATTTTTCGGATGGAGAAAAAGAAGGCCACTGGGTTTGGTATTATGAAAATGGAAAACCAAAAACATCTGGCGATATGCACAATAAAAAAAGAGAAGGCGCCTGGCTCTATTTTGAAACTACAGGAGATACTGTTGTAAAAGGTTATTTTAAAAATGATACACAAGACAGCGCTTGGACCTATTACTATGATAGTAGCAGCGTTATGCTTAGAGTATGCCATTATAGAAATAATTTGCGCAACGGGCTGTGCACTATCTGGTATCGTGGTGGGCAGATAAATGAACAGGGTAATTATTTGAATGACATGGAGGAAGGATTATGGAAATCGTGGTATGAAAATGGACAGGAAAAAGATGAAGGCAGTTACAAAGCTGCCAATATGGATGGAAACTGGAAAGGCTGGTACGAAAATGGCAAACTAAAATATGAGGGTATCCGAACGGCTAATTTACGAGAAGGCCATTGGAAATATTTTTACGAGAAGGGAACCCTGCAGGATGAAGGTGATTATAGTAAAGATTTAAAAGAAGGTCATTGGGTATACCTACAAGCCAATGGTACTAAAGTGCAGGAAGGAGATTACAAAAAAGACAGGTTGACTGGTAATTGGAACTTTTATTATGAAACCGGTGTGCTAATGCAGCAACAAATCCTTACCAATGGACAACCATCGGGTAAATGCACTTCTTATTTCCCTAATGCAAAAATTGAAAGTACGTCCGATTATATTTTGCAAAAAGACAAGAATGGTGCTGTACATAGTGTTGCCACCGGCGAATGGATATTTTACGATGCAAGGGGAAACATCCAACGTAAAGTGAAATATGAAAATGGTATAGCCATGGGCAATTAGGCATACAAAAAGTGAACTACCGCCTTCCATAGCAGCAGTTCACTTTGTATTTTTCTATTTATAATTCAAGCAACAACTACTTACTTAATCACAATTAATTTTTGGGTGGCGGTACCACTACTAGAAACTAATTTAACGAAATACATACCGTTTGATACATTTTCATTGCTAAAATTAAGGGTGTGCTGCCCTGCAGTTTGAGCACCCATAGCAAGCTCCTTCAACTCACGCCCGGTAATATCATATAATCCAATATTTATTATTTGGTCGCTGGATAAACTATAGGTTATACTAGCTTCATTTGACATTGGATTAGGATAAACTACAAGATGATAATTTTCATTTGAAACAGATTCTACACCAAGAGTAGCATTTAAATTTACGTTATCGATATACAGATTATTACTATAGGCTCCACTCACATAATGAAACCTGAAACGAACATTTGGCTTCCCATTTAAGCCAATATTTATAGGAATGTTACAATATTTCCATTCTGATTGGCTTGTTGGGGTAAAATAGGTGCTCCACTTACCTGCGGTTATTAACGCAGTATCTGCTAAAATTTTCATTTGCCCCCACGACTGCCCACAATCCACCGAATAATCTATTTCAAGTGTCTCTGTAATGCCAGCAAAACTATTGGATTCAGAGGCACAAGCATATTCAAAACTTAATGACATCTGGCTGGCGTATTTAAGATCTACTGATGGGGTTATTGCATCCCAATAAGCATTAGGCCCAGTAGCAGGGATTAATACTAAAGGTGGGGTATAACGATAGTTATATACAACTGTTTGAAATGAATTTAACAGGAGAGAACCACTTCCCGTATAAGCAGCTGTATTAGTATATTGCCAGTGGGTACTATAATTAAATGGATTATTGAACAACCAATTATTTGTAATTTCTGTAGAATTCTCAAAACCTTCTGAGAATGTTCCCATATAAGTTGTCCATGGCGGACTTACATATATATAACCATATTTAGTTTCACTATTACTGCCAAAACTATTAGATAAGGTTAGTGAAACTGTTTGGCCATATAAGCCATCGAATTGCACTACGGGGTTTTTTTGTGTTGAGGAACTTACAGATGCACCGTTAAATGTCCATAGCAAACTAGTGGGTTCGGTATTAATTGCTGTGTCATAAAAATCAACATTATTTCCCTGGCAAACAAAACAAGTATTGCTATAAAATTCCGGAACAGGAGGGGCTATTGAAATTGGATATGAAGGTGGCTGGGTATTTATATCAAGTACTCCGGTGGCAATTAAATTAACGGTATCCCATAAGTTATTACGCTGTGCTTCAATACTGGTTAAAGTAGCCCATACTCTTTCCTGTTGGCCTTGGGTAAACATCATGGAACATTCTGAATAATCCATGAAATTCTGAAAGTTTTCAGTAACTACATGTACTGGGCTCTTGCTTGTTGTGTCACATATTTCCGCATATATTGTATCTGCTAATATAGCAGGGCTGGTTTGAGCATTTCCTCCAACGGTAGGGCAATAAAAAAATCCTTTTGTATTGGGAGTATCCCCAACGCCATCATCTCCGCATGAAGTTGGAGGATTTGCATATTGGTAAGGGCCGGTATTTCCAGGGGCATTAGTTAATCCCCAAGGATGTTCTAAATTCATAACATGGCCTATTTCATGAGACAGGCATCGGGTAAACGTTCCTGGACCTACACCAAAATTCGATAAATTAGCAGCAGTACCTATACGGCCAATACAAAAGTTGCAAATAAGCACTCCGTCAATGGAAGGAATGTTATTAATTTCAAAAGGGAAATACGCATAGCCTAATGTAGTTCCATTAGTAATTCCATCACCGGAGCTTATTGACTTACAAACCCACACATTTAAGTATTTTGATCTATCCCATTGGTTTAACTTAGATAAGTCATTGGCTTGTACAGTAAGGTTTGTATAAATACGGTCAATTCCATTAGTAGGATTTCCATTCGGATCTATTCGTGCCAAACGAAATTGAACACGGTTATTTCCTTCTATGGATTTGAAATGTGCTGTAACTGCATCGTTTGTATCCGGATTAGTATGCCCCCAATCTTCGTTTAATACTTTCATTTCATCCATAATCTGTGCATCCGAAATATTTTCAGGGCCGTTCTCATGCAGGATATGAAATACAATAGGAACAATAAAAAGAGTTGAATCGGCAGGAGATACACCAACACCAAGCTTTTTAGCTAACCTTGCTAACGCCTTATGTTGTGCTTCATAATTCTTTACATAATTTTGGGTATATGTCTCCGAAGCTTCATATTTTGCCTCTAATTCAGGGTGCTGAGCCATTAGTATTCGGGTCATCACATCGGTACCGCAAGGAATTATTTGCTGCTGCCCAAAGGACGAGATGAATGACATACCGATACTCACGATAGTGAATATCGGTAAACGGAAAAGATAATTTGATTTCATAGTTTTTATTTTACGGAATTGTAGTTTTTGTTATTGAGTAGTATTGACAGATTTATTACTTATTTAATTATAATTCACACCTTTTAAAAAGAAAAAAGAAACCCCGTTACCAGCGGGGTTTCCAACCTACCAATTTTCCTTTCTATCATCATGTACCGCTTGAAAAAAGTATAAAGAAATCCTGTTACCAGCAGGTTTTCTAAATTATTTAAATACACATTTATCATCATGAACCATTTTTTATTATCAAATTTTAAGCCTATATTTCTACTTATATAGTCGTATTTAGCGCTTAAAAAGTTAGTGCTCATAAAATTTCTTTGCAACTTAGATTGCTCTAAAGTATCAGGGTAGAGGGTAAAAAAATTAATGCCTATTGAAAAAACATCAATAGAAAAATATAGTGTGGTTCCTATTGCCGCCTGTGCGGTTTAGAAACAATCATCTAATAGTTATAGGATAAATTAACAGCTGGCAGGCGGATGCCAAATATTGTCAGGAATTTGCAGAAGATGCTGCTTAACAGCAATAGTAGGCTGTAAAAGCGCTGTGGATGCAAATATTTTTATCTTAAATTCAGATGGGGTAGTATATTCTTTTTGGAATGATGACATTACATCTTCAGCAGACTTTGTGCCTTTAGAAGATTGGTCGGGATGAAATAATTCGGTCTCAAAATTATGGAAAGCAGTTACGCATTCCGTTTCAAAATCATCAGAGTAAGCAGTAATGATATAATTATTGCCTGATTTTTGGAGGCCTTTTACATCATACATTTCATTGTGGAACGAAAATTCTTTATGTTCTTCACTCCATTTTAAAGATGCATATTCAGAAGCGGAAAAAGTAATTTTTTTAATATTATTATCTTTTTCATTCATGCAGCCTTTAGCTTGTTCCTTTGCATAAAGAATCCCCAAAGAATACATTAAACGATATCCAGCCACATAATGAAACATGGCAAACAGCATTACAATTGCTATTGCACGAACATATACCGGGAACCTTGATTTTACTGACATTTTATTGCTTTCGGATAGCTTTGACAAATACAAATGTATCATTTATCATTATTGCTCGTGCAGCAAAGTAGATTTTTTCTACTTAGTACTTACACGTTTTATTTCACCAAGGTTGCAAGCTTATCGCTTAAAGCCGGGCCACGCAATCCAACAGCAATAATTACCCCTTTAGGATCAACCAAAAAGTTGGTCGGTATAGATTGTACGCCGTATAACTGAGCAGCAGCTGAACTCCATCCTTTCAAATCGCTGATATGGTCAGGCCATATTAAGCCGTCGGCTTTAATTGCGCCGGTCCATGCCGAAGCGTTTTGATCTAAAGAAACACTGAATATTTTAAATCCTTTAGCGCCTTTAAACTTAGAATCTTTAAACTTATTATAGGTTGCAACCACATTAGGATTTTCGCCCCTGCATGGACCGCACCACGATGCCCAAAAATCTACCAATACATAATACCCTCTGTTCGTATAAAGGTCCAGTTGTTTCCCTTCGGGATTATTAAATTTCAAATCGGGGGCAATGTTACCTACACTGGTACCTACCACTGCTCCACTGGGTTGTATTTTAATAAAGGCAAATAAACCAAATGCAATTGCCAATCCTATCAATACGATGTTAATACGTTTCATTTAATTTGTTTTTAGAATAACAAAGATAGCTTATTTTCCTTATATCCTCTCTATGGATAGAGAGGGCGGGGTGAGTACTATTTTCTCACAATTTCAGCGCCAAGACTTTGCAAGCGAGTGTCAATATTCTGGTAGCCTCTGTCAATTTGTTCAATATTATGGATGGTGCTTTTGCCTTGTGCCGAAAGGGCCGCAATAAGCAAGGCTACACCTGCGCGAATATCCGGCGAGGTCATAGATATTCCTTTCAGTTTATGTTCGTGATTCATACCAATAACGGTGGCACGGTGCGGGTCGCAAAGAATAATTTGTGCACCCATATCAATCAATTTATCTACAAAAAACAGGCGGCTTTCAAACATTTTTTGGTGGATAAGAACACTGCCTTTTGCTTGCGTTGCAACCACTAAACAAATACTAAGCAAGTCAGGCGTAAGGCCCGGCCATATTGCATCGGCAATGGTAAGTATGGAACCATCTAAAAAGGTATCTATTTTATAATGCTCTTGGGTCGGGATATGAATATCATCTCCTTTTCTTTGTAGATGTATACCCATGCGTTGAAATACGCTGGGAATAATTCCCAACTCATCGTAAGCCACATTCTTAATCGTAATGTCGGATTGTGTCATAGCAGCTAATCCAATAAAGCTGCCTATTTCAATCATATCCGGAAGGATGGTGTGCGTACATCCGCTTAATTCTTTTACTCCATCAATATTTAGCAAGTTAGAACCAATGCCGGTAATTTTAGCGCCCATGCTGTTAAGCATTTTGCATAGTTGTTGTAGATAAGGCTCGCAAGCAGCGTTGTATATAGTAGTACGGCCTTTTGCAAAAACTGCTGCCATAACAATGTTGGCAGTACCGGTTACCGAGGCTTCATCTAAAAGCATGTAGGTGCCTTTAAGTCCCTTATCGGCATGAACATGAAAGAGATTAGTATCTTCTTCGTATCCGAATTTTGCACCTAATTTTTCAAATCCTATAAAGTGCGTATCAAGCCTTCTCCTGCCTATTTTATCTCCGCCGGGGCGGGAAATATAAGCTTTGCCAAAACGTGCCAGCAAAGGGCCCACCATCATAATAGAACCGCGAAGGGAAGCACTCTTTTTTTGAAATGCTTCAGAGGCCAATACTTTCAAGTCAATTGCATCGGCTTGAAAAGAGTATGAACTTTCGGATAGCTTCTCCACCTTAACGCCTAAGTCTTTCAGCAGGCTAATTAAGCTGTTTACATCAATAATATTGGGAATATTATGTATTACTACCTTATCGGCCGTAAGCAATACGGCTGAAATAATTTGTAATGCTTCATTTTTTGCTCCTTGTGGAGTAATTTCTCCCTTAAGGCGTTTGCCCCCTGTTACCTCAAAAACCGCCATTTCTGTTTTTATTTTTGTTTTTCTTACGATTGCGGTTTTGGTTCTGGCCTCCCTTGTTGTTATTGTTGAACTTGTTGCGTTGGAAGTTTTGCGGTTTGCTAACCGGATTATTCAACTGAACATGCACATTAGCCAGGCAGGAAACATCTTTTAAAATCAGTTTGCCTTTTGATATTTCCTTTAAATCTTTTATAATGGTATTATCATCCACCGTGCATTTATTCCAAGTCATGAACCCCTTTTTCATAAGGGCGGCAATAGATGAAATTAGAGCATCTCTTTCGTCCGTATCCAGCATTTCAGAGGCTTTCTTTATCAGCTCATCCACAATTTTACCATAATGTTTATGGCGGATATTGGTATTCGGATATTTTAGTTTTTCGGGTTTGGTTTCAAAAGCTTCAGGCAGCGGCTTAGCATAGGGACTATCAACTTCCAGTTTAAAACCGGTAATTAAGTGTAGGTGATCCCATAATTTCCGACGCAATTCTTCGCTATCTTTAGAATAAGGATGCACCTGAGTCATGGTTTGAATAACAGATTCTGTAGCTCTGCTCCTTTCCTTCCTATCCTTGATGGTAAGCAGGTGAAGAGCCATGTCTTGCACATGCCTGCCATATTCTGAAATTATCAAATGAGGCTGCGCTGTGTTATATAGCATTTCCATTGGAAAATGTTTTAAAGTTTTAATGCTCTGTTAGCATTGCATAAGCAATACTACGAAAATTTTGTTTACTAACTATTCAGTTAGTAGTACTTGCCTAAGTGGCTTATGTATCCCGCTTTCTTTATAAGCGCGTTATAAGCTTCATTCGGCGCTCTGTTACGCAATGCCTTAGTTTCATTCATTTGGGTAACGCGGAAATCTGCTTTATTAGTATAGTAGGTGCTGTCTACCTTTATTACATAAACCCCCAATTCACCTTTAATAGGTTGCGAAACTGCTCCAACATTAAGTGCGCTCATGGTTCCGATTACGGCATCTTCTTTGCCAAGTGAAGGTATGCTATATGATTCAAAAGTAAGCCCTTGTGCCGATGCAGGTGTGCTTCCCATTTTTTGTGCTACAGATGCCAATCCGCCTGATAGAGCAGATTTCATGTCAGCCATAATTTTTTCCGCTTTTTTATCTGCTATTACTTTTTGTTTCACTTCATCTTTCACTTGCTCCATAGGAGTGGTTCCCATTTTGGTAATCTGTATTAAATGCGCTACAACGTATTTATTATCACCTGTGTTTATCACATCCGAAACATCACCTTCTTTCTTTTCATAAGTCCACCTTATCAATTCTTTAGGTGCTTGTATTCCAGGTAATGAATGATCATTTTCGCCAATATCCACTAACCGGCGGTTCATTTGGGAAGCCGCTTTTTCAAATAAATCTGCAGTATGGTTTTTGCCCTCAAAATCGCTTATTTCAGCATACACTTTTTGTTGTGTAGCGGTACTTGGTTCAATATTTTTACTGGCAATACCCACCTTGTAGCTCTTTATGCGTTTGGTTTGGTTGGTAACACAAATAATTAAAAACCCTTGTTGCAATTTCAATTGAACAGTATTGCCTACTTGTCCAAAAAATACCTGGTGTTCCAAATCAGGTGGAAAACCGGAATTTGGGCCTTGAGTAATCCACCCCATATCGCCACCTTTCTCGGCTGATTCAGGATCTTTATTATACGTCTTAGATAAATCCGCAAAGTTTTCAGGAGTGGCGGCAGCTTTTATGCTATCGGCAAGAGCCTTAACCTTATCAAAATCTCCATTTGGAGCCGGAATAAATATTCGGCTGTATTTTACAGAATCAGGCAGGTTGGCAACATCTATTAATTTGGCAATTTTATATTTTCCATCTTCTTTATAAGGCCCATATATGGTACCTACTGCTGCATGTGTCATAATAGAATCTATCATTACAGGCAAAGCACCCGCTTTATGATATTGGTAATCGAATACCTGTGCATCGGTAGCTATAATAAATGCTGAATCTTCGCTTGGCTTTAAATTTTTAAACTGATTATACATGGTATCTACCATAGCTTTAATGCTTGCCATGTCGCTGTCGCTAGGGTTTACCGTATAGGTTACATAATCAACTTTGCGCGATTCTGCCTGTTGATTATATTCATAAATGTGTTTATTGTAATAGTCCTTAATATCTTCATCACTTACGGTAACACTATTATCAGGCACATCGGTATAGCGTTTCAATACATAACTGATATTGTATGTTTTGCTTGCATCTTCATTATCCAATTTAGCCATAGCATCCGGAACAAACAAGCCATTTATAAGCAGGTAGAAATATTTGCTTCGCAGATCTTCGTCTTTCACTTTGGCTTCTATCATTTCCCAACGTGCCTGATCTTGTTCATTCATTTGCTTAACATATCTAATTACCATAGACATATTAAGACCTCCCGTACGCGGATCTTGAAATTGCTTTGCAATTCTTCCCTCTCCATCCATAAAAAGCCTGTAAACATCAGGCGCAGGATGAGAGCCAAGCATTAAATCGGTCAGTTCACTATCAGGTACATTAATGCCGAGCTTTTGGTATTGAGGGCTAAGCACCATTTGAAAAATCATACTCGAAAAAGCTGTTTGCACAGCAGCGGTTACATCTGAATCTCTAAGAGATTGAACACCTAAGCTGGCTTTTTCTTTTTCAACAGCATTATCAGCTTCTACTTTAAACTTGGTGTAATCAATACTTTTACCGTTTACAACAGCAATCGTATTCTCACCTCCTCCGAAAAAGAACCGACCGGAGGTAAGGGCATCTTCCAAAACAAATATCACTAACGATGCGCCAATAATGATTACTAATAATTTCGCCCGTTTACGTATGGTCTCTAAAGCACTCATATTTTTTAAATTAAAGGTTGCAAAGATATGTTTTTAGTGAAAACAGAGACAAGTTGCTAAAAAATAGAAATATCCATCCAAAAACTACATTATATATTGCTATTACAATTCATAATTTTTTACGCTATTATTTGCCATTTTTGGGGTAGATTATTCAAAAAAGGCATATATTCGCAGCTCTAAAACCATAAAAAACACTAAAATGTCATATTTTTTCACCTCCGAATCCGTTTCAGAAGGTCATCCTGATAAAGTAGCCGACCAAATTTCAGATGCGGTACTTGATGCTATACTTGTACAAGATCCTAACTCTAAAGTAGCTTGTGAAACCTTTGTTACCACAGGGTTAGCAGTTATAGGTGGTGAAATAAAGACTACAGCACATATAGATGTTCAAAAAATAGCCAGAGAGGCCATTCGTAAGATTGGTTATACCAAGTCAGAATATATGTTTGATGCCGATTCATGCGGTGTAATATCAACCATACATGAACAATCGCCTGATATTAACCAAGGTGTTGAAAGAGCAAAAGAAGAAGACCAAGGCGCAGGCGACCAAGGTATGATGTTCGGTTACGCTTGTACCGAAACCGATAACTACATGCCTGTTGCTATTGAAATTGCACATTTATTAGTACATGAACTTGCAGAAATTCGCAGAGAAGGCAAAAAGATGAAATACCTAAGGCCCGATGCAAAATCGCAGGTTACCATTCAGTATAGCGATAAAGGCAAAGCTGAACGTATTGACGCTATTGTGGTATCAACCCAACACGATAACTTTGACGCGGATGCAGTTATGCTTGCAAAAATTAAGGAGGATGTTATCAATATCCTTATCCCACGCGTAAAGAAACTGCTTCCTTCTAAAGTAAAGAAACTATTTAAAGAAGATATTAAATACTTTGTAAACCCTACCGGCAAGTTTGTTATTGGCGGCCCACATGGCGACACAGGCTTAACCGGAAGAAAAATTATTGTTGATACCTACGGCGGAAAATGCGCTCACGGTGGTGGAGCATTCTCCGGTAAAGATTCCAGCAAGGTAGACCGTTCAGCAGCTTATGCTGTACGCCATATTGCAAAGAATTTGGTTGCTGCAGGTGTATGTACCGAAACAGAAGTGCAAGTTGCTTATGCTATTGGTGTAGCACAACCGGTTTCTATTTGTATAAATACTTATGGAACAGCAAAAGTGAGAGACACAGAAGGTAAAAAATTAACCGATGGAGAAATAGCAGCACGCGTAGCTAAGATATTCGACATGCGTCCGGCAGCTATTGTAAAACGTTTCGGATTGCGTAATCCTATCTTCTCGGAAACTGCAGCTTATGGACACATGGGCAGATTACCCGGCACGAAAGAAGTAAACGGTAAAAAATACGAAACCTTTACCTGGGAAAAGCTTGACTATGTTGCTACCCTTAAAAAGGAATTTGCAATTGTTGAAGAGAAAGAAGTAGAGGTAGCTTAAGGTTAGATATAAGCTATGAGATATAAGATTTAGGGGGCTTTTAGCCCCCTTTCTTATTTTGTATTAGCGTGTAAAATCCAGTTAATTCTTCTTCGATTTAGAAGATTTATCCTCCGGAATATTAAAATGAATCGGTAGTACATAATTAAACCTTACAATTTCTCCATTTTGTACGCCCGGTTTCCATTTAGGGGAAGTTGCTATCACCCTTATAGCTTCTGCATTTATACTGTGGCTAACTCCACGTGTTACTCTAACACTATCAGTAGAACCATCTTTTTCTACAATAAAGCTTACATATACTGTTCCCTCCACATGATTATCCTTGGCATCTTTAGGGTAAACAATATTATCAGCAAGGTATTGATTAAAATCTCCGGGAAATATGGGCTTGGTTTGGACTATTGTATATACCTTATCCTTACTGCCGGGTTTATTTTGGGAATATACAGTGGTAACTCCTAACAATGCGAAACAAAATACAATCAGCTTTTTCATGGTTTTTTAGTTTTTGGGTGAATTTAATAAGGGGTAAATTTAATAAAATGTGAGCATAAAAAAACTACAACTTAATTTTTGGCAATACGAACTCCACGATCATCTTCAAGTTTTCTTCAAAACTATGTTCGGGAGTTTTTATTTCAAGGTCAGCTGAAATGGGTGTTTCAAAGGAAGCATTAACGCCTGTAAAATCTTTTATTTCTCCTCTTCTGGCTTTAGCATACAAACCTTTGGAATCTCGCGTTTCGCAAACTTCAATAGGAGTATTTACATAAACCAGCTTAAAATCTTTTTCTCCAATGATAGATTTGGCAAGGTTGCGCAACTCTTCTGTAGGGCTTACAAAGCTATTGATAGTGATAACTCCGCATTGCAAAAACAATTTGGAAACTTCTGCCACACGGCGTATATTTTCTTTACGCCCTTCTTCTGAAAAATTCAAATTATTATTAATGCCCGAGCGCATATTATCCCCATCTAATACAGTGCAAAGCAATCCTTTTTCATGCAAGGCTTTTTCAAGCGCTACTGCAAATGTTGTTTTACCGGAAGCCGGTAACCCGGTCATCCAAATAACAATGCCTTTTTGCTTTAATAGGGCTTCTTTTTGGCTCCTGTCAAGCAGTTTATGGAAAATTGGGAAGATGTCTTTCTCAGCCACACGAGGTTATTTTGTTGGAGCACTCCAATTATTATTAGTAAGGTCAATGTCCGGTAGCACATGCTCAGGGTCAATGGTAACAGCAGTAATCACATCGGTAGAATTATAATGGAACGACCACTTGTCAGCACGTTGCCACACTTCAACAGGAAGATTAACTCTTCCCACTTTTCCACCGACTTCTTTAATTTCTACTTCCACCGGCATAGCCATTTTTTCTTTGTTGCCGATGGTAATATCTACGCCTTGTTTTGGATCGCCATTTACATACTGCACACTTTCTATAGCTTGATCCAATTTCCAATTTTCATAGAACCATTCTTTCCAAAACCAACCCAAGTCTTCGCCCAGCGCATCATTCATGCTACGGAAAAAATCTTGTGGAACAGGATGTTTAAACGCCCAATGGTTTATATAATTTCTAAAAGCATAATCAAACCGTTGTGGGCCGACTATCTTTTCCCGCAAAAGTTTTAAGCCGGTGGCCGGTTTAAAATAAGCAAGTACAGAAAGGTCTTTCACTACTATGGCATCGGGGTAGGTCATAATAGGTTGGTCTCCGGGATGGGTCATTATGTCTGTCAGCCTTTTCATGGACTGATCTCGTTTATACTCCTCATTATTAAAATTCTCTCCTGCATAAATATTTATAAAGGAGTTAAATCCTTCGTCCATCCAAGCATATCTGCGCTCGTCAGAACCTACCACCATCGGAAACCAGTTATGACCAATTTCATGTGTAGTGACAAAGAAAAGTCCGCCTTTTTTTAAGTGCATACCGCAGAAAATAATTCCGGGGTATTCCATGCCATTCACAAGTCCGGCCACATTAGATGCAACTGGATAGGTAAACACAAAATAGGTTTTAGAATAAAACTCCAACGAGTATTTTAAATATTCCGTTGCCCTACCCCATGCGGAATCGGCAGCATATTCCACCGGATAAAAAGACTGGGCAAGCGCTTTTTTATTATCGGGAAGATTAGCCCTTGCAGCATCCCATATAAAGGCGTTGGAACAAGCCCACGACACATCGCGGCTTTGATGCGTTTTATAATGCCATGTTAAAGTTCCACCGTTTTTAGGGCGGGTAGCTATTTTTCCAATTTCATCAGATGGGATAATAAACACTTTACTGTCGCTGTTTTTTGCTTTGTTTAACCGGTCTATTTCAGTAGATGTTAATACTTCATTTGGGTTTTGCAACTCGCCCGAACCGGTAACTATTAAGTTGGAGGGAACCGTAACCGAATAATCAAAATCGCCATATTCCAAATAAAATTCACCTGCGCCTAAATAAGGTAATGTGTTCCAACCTATAATATCGTCATACACTTCCATGCGTGGATACCATTGGGCAATTTCATAAATTTTTCCGTTTTGCGTTTGGGTAATTCCCATGCGGTCTGAACCATTCTGTGGAATACGAAAACTGAAGGCTATTTTCAATGTGGTTTTATCTCCTTTGGGCTTAAGAGGTTCTTTTAACCGAATTTGCATACGAGTATCGGTAATCACATATTCAGGAGCACTGGTTTTACCGTGTTCGTTAATACTTACAGAATGTATGCTGTCACCTCCTTCAAAATCTACATTGCCAAAACGACCGCCACCAATGGGCGTATTCATGTGTCCGCGTGAATCATTGGTAAAAAGATTTTGGTCCAATTGCAACCATAAATAATTCAATTCATCGGGGCTGTTGTTCGTATATGTAATTACTACAGTTCCACTAATTTCATCTTTTACAGTATCTAACACGCAACTAATATTGTAGTTGGCTCTGTTTTGCCAGTACATAGGTCCGGGCACTCCATTGCCACTGCGGTATTCATTTCCGGGATTGTTTAAAAATTGAGGGTCGAAAACTTTTCCGGGTTCATATCCTAATTTATCCTGAGCAAAAACAGCAGTGGTACAAATTGCTAAAACCAATGTTGCTGTATATTTTATAAACATTCTTATTATGGATTTATACATTACGAAAGTATAAATTCTTTTTTGTCACCATCGTGCAGGGGTGGATTGATTATACCACCTATGGTAACCTTCACCCGCTGTATTCTTCTTTTATCAGCCGCTTCAATAGTAAACAGTAAATTTTCGAAGCTTATCTTCTCATTCTTCTCGGGTATGCGGCCGGCCACTTCCATTATTAATCCGGCCAGGGTATCGGCTCCTCCTTTATGCGATTGGAAAAGAGCTTCATCAATTCCTGCTGTCCGGCAAAAATCGCCAAGAGTTACTTTGCCTTCAAACACATAATTATGCTCATCGAGTTTCGAAAAAACTATTTTTTCTTCGTCAAATTCATCGTTTATCTCACCCAAAATTTCTTCTACAATATCTTCTAATGTAACTAATCCGGAAGTGCTTCCAAACTCATCTACCACAATGGCAAGATGCATTTTACGTTTCCTGAAATCCTCCAAAAGATCACTTATTTTTTTGCTTTCCGGAACAAAAAAGGGTGGATGAAGCAGCGTTTTCCAATCAAATGAATTGTCTTTATCGGAATGGCTCAATAAGTCTTTTGTGTAAAGTATTCCTACCATGTTATCGGGCGTGGAATTATATACAGGAACTCTTGAAAATGCCGATTCTACAGCCTTTTCCAATAATTCGGAAAATGATATTTTTTCATTAAGAGCCATAATGTCTATTCGGGGCTGCATAATTTCCTTCACATCTTTATTGCCTAACTGAATAATATCTTTCAATATTTTTTGCTGCACCTGTGGTATATGTTGCGATGCCAACTCAAGCGCATCCGAGAGATCATCTTTTGAAAGATTCATCCGGCGACGCAAAATATATTTATCCATAAAAGATGTAGACGTAGTAAGTATAGATGCAAATGGATAAAAAAGGGCACGGATAAGAAAAATGAAATAGAGCATCCGGCTTGTAACCTTAAGCGGATTGCCGGCAGCATAAGCCTTTGGAATAATATCGCATAACACTAATAGAATAAGGGTTACAAGAACCACTTGTAAAACAAATGCAATAATGGGATGTATAAATACATTCAATATATGCCCTGTAAGAAATGCTGAAAGAATTATTATGCTTAGGTTGAAAAAATTATTAGCTATGAGTAAAGCCGCCAACAAGTGCTTAGGGTTATCGAGCAACAAAAGCATTTGCCTGTCTTTACGCGAAGTGGATTTTTTCAGGAGCGTCTTTTCGGCTGTAGTGATAGAAAACAAAGCCGTTTCGGAGCAAGATACAAAAGCGGATAAAATAACAAAAGCAACTATCAAAAGAACCGCAAACGCCTCGCCAACCTGTAAAGCAAAAATATGATCCAATAGTATAGCTGCGTTCAACTCGTTATGTAATTATAAATAAACCCCTGACTCAATAATGAGTTAGGGGTTATAAATATAGTATAAAAAATATTAAAATGGCAAATCGGCCAATGGAGGAGCTTCCAAATCGTCAGCAGAAGCCGATACAACATCGTGCCCCTGTTCGCCGGGTAACGCTTTGCGCCCAAGTATAGTTAGGTTTTCTCCGACAATTTCTGTTGTGCGTTTTTTACTACCGTCCTTGTCTTCCCATACACGTGTTTTAAGTCTGCCCTCCACATAAACCTGCATGCCTTTTTTTAAAAGTTTTTCGGCTACTTCCGCCAATCCTCGCCACAATACTATGTTATGCCATTCGGTTGATTCAACTTTATCTCCCGACCTGTTTTTATACACCTCGGTAGTTGCAAGCGGAAAGTTTGCAACCGCAACACCACCTTCCAAATAACGTACCTCAGGGTCTTTCCCTAGGTTGCCTACTAAAATAACTTTATTAACTCCTGACATACCTTCTGATAGTTTTTTGACATTTATTTAATCACAAATTTAGAAATTCTTTACCGTATTAACGCATTTCAATAAAAAATATTGTCTGTTTGAACAATTATTCTATAGATAAATGATTTTTGTCATGTTTAGGAATCATGTCAATAACATGCGGAGATAAGTTTTATGGCAATCCACAAAAAAATACGACAAGTTACCCCAAAGATACTTTTGCAGGCAATAAGGTTGAATTTTAGTTATGTTATACCTTACTACTAAGGTTTTATACGCCTGACTGAATATGAAACCTTACGGATCAATAGCCCCGGCAAAAACATCAATGTTTTTAAGGTACTTGGCAGAACGTGCTAAATAAATATGGCCAGGTTCAGGAGATTGAAAATCTACATCATTTAGCAGTCGCGTATTATCAAACACTTGTCCTAACTGAGCAAATTCAAGGTAGGGCTCCAATGCGGCAAGCAGTATTCGCATTTGGTTAACATCATCAAAAATGCTTTCCCAGTATGCTAAATATTCCGGATATTGGTATAGCTCACTGCCTTCAGGAAGTTTTCCTTTTGCCCAAAGTTTTATCTGGCTAATCATTCCTTGCTGAATGAACTTAAAAGGAGGAAGCCCGGGGAAAGTCGGTTCAATAGCCTTCATAATTCTAGCAGAACTGGTACAGGCATTTTGTGCGGAAGAAATATGATAAACCGAATGTTTGCGGGATGCAAACAGAAGGGCTACAATAGAATTAGAAGCAAAATCAACCGGAATAACATCTAAAGAAGAGTCTCCATTAACAGGTATTAACCGCAGCTTGTTAGCAGTTTCAATAGCCCACAATATGACATACGAACGTGGCAGCCAGTCTCTACTGTCTCCCATAATAATAGAAGGCCTTACAATAAGCACTTTTTCTTTCGGAAGATGTTCTGTAAGAAGTATTTCACCCATCATTTTGGTGTAGGTATATTTCACCACGTGATGTACTTTCAGGTTGGGAGACTCCTCTTCTTTAACAACCCGGTTCTTCGCTTCTTTTCCGCAAATGGTTGCGGTTCCAACATACATAAACGTATGCAGGTTGGAAAGCGTAAGAGACCACTTGATAAGTTCATTAACGCCGGAAATATTTACCTGCTCTACAATCTTATCATATATTTTTGAGAAAGAAGTATTAGCTGCAGAATGGACAATGATATTTGTATCCCGAATTGTTTTGTTGGAAAGAAGTGTTTCCGAAAAATCATGTTCTCCTAAATTACCTAAGACAGGAATGATTTTTTTGGGATCAAATTCATCGCCATGTAGTTCAAAAACATGCTTCAGGCGGATAATTGCATGCTCTTCGGAAATAGCCCGAACCAGACAATAAATTTTATTTACCTCTTTATGTTTTGCAAGACTTACAAGTAATTCCCCGCCAAGAAATCCGGTGCTGCCGGTTATAAAAATATTCATACCACTTCTAATCAGTCAAAAAGTTCCAATCCTAAAATACCTAAAACAATTAATAATAATGAAATGATTTTTATAGGAGATATAGGCTCCTTAAACCATATAATGCCTATAATGGCAATGATAGCTGTGCCGGCGCTTGCCCATATAGCATATACAACGCTTACTTGCTGCATTTTTTCCAACACCAACACAAGGGCACCCAAGGCCAATCCATAAAAAACAAAAACCAGTATGGAAGGAACTAATTTGGTAAACCCTTCCGCTTTTTTCATGCAGATAGTTCCCAACACCTCAAAAACAATTCCAAAGACTAAATAGAGCCAATACATAGTATAGACTTGGGGTTTTGCCGGTTTAATATTGTAGAGTAACTTTGTGTTTTGGTAATCCATATTCGGATTACGAACAAAAGTATACATTTTTCACAAGGAACAGGACTAATTACTCTATAGATGCTTTTTATATGCCCTTAGTTTCCTATACAGGCCTTATTGATTCCCTATCTATCGCAACGCTTTTAGCGCAAGCCGAAAAGAGCCTTGAAGAAATTAATTCTCCGGATGACATGAAAAAAAAGATACTTGGGATAACTGCTGAATTGCTTCAAAATGTTTTTCATCATTGCCCCTGTCAAACTGAAAAAACAACTTTATTTTTTATAGAGAAGACGGAAGAGAGATTTATTATTACAACCTCCAATCTGATACTTGAAAATAAAACTTTAAGCTTAACAAAACAAATTGAAAATATTAACGCCTGCACAACTAAACAACTTACAAGCCATTATCGGGATTTATTAAAGAACGGAACCCTGCAAGGAGAAAATGCCGGACTTGGATTGATTGACATAAGAAGAAAGTCGGGCAATGCTATTTTATTTAAGTTTGCTTCAGCAGATAATACTTACGCGCTGCTTACCGTTAACGTGCTTATATAATTTACATCAATGGATACCATAGAAATAGAAGCTACTGCTAATACCCCCTCGGTTAAGTTTTATCCTGATAGAGGCTATTTAATAATAAAGGGAAGATCTCTTTCCGAAAAGTCGGTTGAGTTTTACCGCCCTTTGCTAAACAGTATTGAAAAATATGTTTTTAAACCTGTGTCGCCAACTGTTGTAGATATACATTTCGAGTATTTAAACACGGCTTCTGCCAAGTGTATTATTGAACTGCTGAAACGATTGGAAAGTGTGCACAAAAAAGATATGAAGGTGGAAGTAAACTGGCATTATAAAACCGGTGAGCATACTATGTATCAATCGGGGATGGATTATAAATCCATACTTAAACTCGATTTTAAGCTGGTGAAATTATAAGAACTTTTACCTTTCAATCATTATTTTCCCTTTCTCAATTAAAATTCCACTGGCAGAAAAAATTCCGTAGAAATAAATCCCTGCGGCTTGGTTGCTAATATCAATTACATTTTTCCCCTCAACTTGGTTCAGGATTGCATTATACACTTGCTCTCCTATAGTATTATAAATTTTAATTGTACGGGATGCTGAAACATGACTGAGTGTGACCACAAATACTCCCTTATTCGGATTAGGAAATAACTGAATAGAATCACTTTGTATATTTTCAACAAATATAGACGTGGGTGGAAAATAAGTTGAATTTCCATCTATATCAATTTGCTCTAATCGGTAATAAGAAATTCCGGGTATTGGATAATTATCCGTAGCAGAATATGATTTTATAAAAGGTGCATTTCCCGCACCGGGAATGGTATCAACCTGCATATAATTAATTCCATCGAGCGTTTTTTGAATAACAAAATTCTTATTATTTAATTGTGCCGCGACTTCCCAATTTATCAAAATGGAATTGGTTTGTTCCGCATAAGTAACATCAAACGAGGTTAATGTAATGGGAAGTGGACTTGCCCCATCTGTTATTTTTCGTATTCGATTGTTACCTGTATCACCAATGTAAATGTTTCCAAATTTATCTACTGCTACTCCATCAATAAAACTTAACTTAGCAGCAGTAGCAGCACCTCCATCGCCACTATAGCCAGATGTTCCTGTTCCGGCAATGGTTGTAATAATTCCGGTAAAAGCCGTTAGTTTCCTTACCCGTTTATTATTTTGATCGCCGATATACAAATTACCGGATCCATCAAATGCAAGCCCTGTTGGATAACTTAACTCCGCCGCTGTAGCCTGCCCACCATCGCCGGCATACCCTCCTATCCCATTGCCGGCAATAGTTGTAATAATGCCTGTAGAAACAGTTACTTTTCGTACCCTGTTATTTTCCTGATCGGCAATATAAATGTTGCCCGATGCATCTAAAATTACAATTTGAGGATAATTAATTTCGGCTGCTGTAGCCTGCTCCCCATCACCACTATAGCCAAGTGTTCCATTCCCTGCCACCGTAGTAATAATGCCTGTGGATGCGGTGATTTTACGTATTCTGTTATTCTTTAAATCTCCGATATAAACATTACCGGAAGCATCTACAGCCACACCAAAAGGATAATATAACTCAGCCGCAGTGGCCGGACCTCCATCGCCATTATAGCCAGATGTTCCGTTGCCCGCGATGGTTGTAATTATACCCGTTGACCCATTTACCTTGCGAATGTTGGCATTATAAAAATCGGCAATGTAGATATTGCCGGAAGCATCTATTGCCACCCCTTGCGGATAATCTAATTCTGCTGCTGTGGCAGCACCTCCATCGCCTGTATTGCCAGATGTTCCGTTGCCTGCCACAACAGTAATAACACCTGTAGAAACTTTTACTTTTCTTACCGTATGGCTTCCATCGCCCGAAATATAAAAGTTTCCGGAAGCATCTACGGCCACTATTTCAGCATTCTCTTCTTCGGCTAAAGTGGCTTGGCCTCCATTACCAGTGGTACCATATGTTCCATTTCCGGCAACGGTGGATATAATTTGACCATAAGAAAAAGATTGTGCCATAAATAGTGCTGTGAACGTGAGAAAACATTTCATGAATTCCCGGTTGCTACCAATTCGCGGATAGCCAAGGTTGTTTGTTTGCATTTTTTGCTTTTAAAAAGATTAATAAATCCGTTAAAAGCTCTTTTGCTGAACTTCACAATGCGATTAAGAAATGAAAACGAAAAACATAAATACACAGCCCAGAAAAAGTGGTTGAAAAACACCAATGTATTATTGTTGACTCTGACTTCATATCGCGAAAGCATTGTCAATTCGAAATAGGCAGGTCTCCTGACTTGTAACATTTCTACCATCCTTCCCACCCTGATTGCTCAAAGCAGTGGATATCTTCCGGTAAAAACTTATGGTTACTTACAGTTGCGCGACAGTTCGTGATTTTCACACGATTCCCAATTAATTTGCAGCTAAGCAAAGCCCTTTTCGTTTGATAAAGAAATAAAGTAAAGAACTTATCTACGGCAAAACTATAAATTTTATTTTACCGGCTAAATTTTTATTTGCCTCAATAAATGCGTGGCATTTGCCTGAACAGATTTTATGCAACACTTGTGAGAAAAGCGCTTCGAGGCTAAAAATAGCTACAGTAAAGACATAAGGTGCTATTGCAACACTTGCAAATACGTGAAAAAGTGTTGCATAACGGAAATTTTAAAATCGCAAGAAATTTCGCAGCTTAAAAAGCAATGTAATTAACCGGATTAACCGGGGTGCCTTGGTACCACAATTCAAAGTGCAGGTGTGGGCCAGTGGTTAACTCACCTGTATTACCTACAATAGCAACCACATCACCGGCTTGTACATTGTCTCCAGTCTTTTTCATCAATACGGAGTTGTGTTCATAAACCGATATGATGTTGTCTTTATGCTGGATGATAATGATATTACCTGTTGCAAGGGTCCACGTAGAGAGGATAATAGTTCCATCTAAAGTAGCTTTAACAGCATCGTTTTCTTTCGAGGTTATATCCACCCCAAAATGATTGGCTGCAAGATTAAATCCGTTAGTAATAATGCCTTTTAATGGAGCAAAAAAGAAATAGTCATTCAAGCCATTGCCTTTTTTACCGCTTTTGCCGCTAATAGCTACATTGTAGGGGTTTTGTGATTCTACTTCATTTCTTAAAATAGAATCGGCATGAGAAGGAGGGATAAATGCGGTGCTGTGTTTTGAAGAAGTGTCTTTATGAATTGACTTTGAAGTATCATTTACATCCGCAGAATCAGTAAGAACGTGTCTTATATTACGGATATAATCCGATCTTTCTTGCAGGGCCATCTCCAGTGAATCCGCCTTTAAGCTAAGACGCAATACGTCTTTACGTACATTTACATCGGCATATCCAGGAATATATTCTCTTAAAGGAGTGAAGGCCACCAAGCTAATTACAACTCCAATTAATACAACTACTAAACCACCGGTAATCATTATTAACGAAGCAAGAGACATACGAATCGATAATCGCTCCTCGAAATTCTCTTCTTTACGGATAATAAAGAAGTATCGACTGCGAAGTCTTACTAATAAACTTTTCTTAGGCTTCTCGTCTGTCATTTTGCAAATATAGTATACCCGTTGAATTGGGGCCTATTACATAGCATCGTCGTCTTCCTTTTCTTTCTTGGTCTTTTCGCGATTCTGCTTAACGTAGTACGCAGCCTCCAGCACACTTATGTTGTCTATAAGCGCATCTACCTCTTTTACATGGAGGCCATTATATATTCCGCGAATGCAACCTTCTTTATCTATTAAAAAGAAATGGACCATTCCGTTTTTATATGATGAATCAACAGGCTGGTAGAATACATCAGCGGCAAATTGAGTTACCTTTCCTGAATCTCCCGATAAAAAGAATTGTCTTTTTCCGGCATGAACCAATGCGGCATAATCTGCAAGACCTTTAGAAGTTTCAGAATCAAGGGCAAAGGTTATTATCCTAAGTGCACTATCTCTGTCTGTGCGTTCTTCTATCCTATTCATTAATATAGCTTGAGAAGGGGCAACTTTTGTATCGTGCAAATGCTCGAAACAGCAAACCCAAATCCGGCCATGTAAAGCAAGTGATGTTACTTCTTTATTGTCTTGATTTTTAAATTTAAAATCGGGAATGCTATAAAAGACTGTATCCTTTTTTTGTTTACCGTCTTTGGTAATTATAAACGGATGCTTAGGGCCATAATAAGGCAAACGGACAAAAGACTGTTCTTTACCTGCTGTAAGATACACGTAAAAAGCAGATGGAAAAATAAGAATGAAAAGAAGTAGAAGAGTCTTTTTAGCTTTCACCTTATTGGTGCATAACTACGCTTGAAATAACATCCTTAATGTGCCATGAGTATACTCCTTCGGTAATAGCCATAAATGCTAAATAGAATATAAACAAGGTATATGGAGCAATGATTACGTATTTCAAAGCTTTCTTTTCATCGCCTAAGTGCATAAACACAAATACAATAAAGAATGCTTTTGCTACGGTTAAGAAGATGAATAAATACTCTTTATTGATTTCTCCTAATGTTTCGGAAAATTTATAACCGATAAAAAGCTCAACAAGTGTTACAATAAGCATGATCCAAAACACCATCCAAAGTTTTTTACGTACAACCTTGCCATGTGCCTCATCATGGATAGCCATTTTTTCATAGTTTGGATAACCTTCGTATTCTTCAAAAAAACTTGACATATCTTTAAATTTAAAGTGTTGTGTTTATAGCAAATAAAAGAAAGTAAATACAAATACCCATACTAAATCCACAAAGTGCCAGTATAGGCCTGCTTTTTCAACCATTTCATAATGTCCGCGCTTGTCCATTACGCCATTGGCAACCATAGTAAGTATAATGATGTTTATTATTACACCGCTAAATACGTGGAAGCCGTGGAAGCCTGTTATGCAGAAAAAGAAATCGCCGAATGTAGGCAACATAGTATATGAATTCACTACTAAATTAGCTCCTGAAAAATGCGGGTTAATAATGTGTTTGCCATTCATAATATAATCGCGATAAACACCGTGGTATGTATCGGAAAGCTCAGGTCCTGTAATGAAATGGTACCATTCCCAGCATTGAGAACCAACAAATATAAGTCCGCCTATAATGGTAAAAAACAACCACATCATAACTTGTTTGCGGTTTTTGCGGTGCCCGGCTTCAACAGCTAATACCATGGTTACCGAACTCATAATAAGGTCAAAGGTCATGAACCCTACATAAGCAAGGGGCAAATCCCGGCCCGGTAAAAATGGAAAGTGATGAAATACTTCATTTGGGTGAGCCCATTCGCCTGTAAATTTATGACGCATAAACCCATACGCGCAAAGTAGGCTTGAGAATGTGAGTGCATCCGACACAAGGAAGAACCACATAAATAGTTTTCCGTAGCTTACACCAAAGGGTGATACGCCGCCTTCCCAGTCTTTTTGTAACGGAACCGCTGTAGCTTGATTGGACATAATTTGAATTAAGTTGAATAATTAAAAATACCGTTCGGGGCGCAAAATTAAAAAGTTTAATTTAAGAACTACAGGATATAAAAAATATTTTTCTCACCGCATGATGAGCATAAACAAAAACAGATATATCCATAATCCATCTAAAAAGTGCCAATAAGTAGCGCAAAGCTTAATACCCAAGTGGTTCTCTGCGGTATATTTTTCTCGGAAAGATTTAAAATAAACCACCGCCAAGGCAATTAGCCCCCCTAAAATATGACAAAGGTGCAAAGCACAAAGTATATAAAGGTAGGAAGCGGAGGCACTACTTGAAACTCCGGTAAAGTAAATATTCTCGCTAATAAGCGTGTGCCAAGATATAAATTGGCATACTCCAAAGCCTATCCCCAGCAAAAAAGTAATCAATACTGCATTCGGCAATGCCTTAACCTCATTTTTCCTTATTAGCTGTACACTCCAGTTCATTGTTATGCTGCTAATAAGTATTAAAGCACTGCTTACCCAAAAGGTGAAAGGCAAATCGAATTTTAGCCAAGTACCAGTTTGGCGGCGCACAATGTATCCGCTCGTTAAGCCGGCAAACATCATGGCTATGCTAACAAGGGCAATCCAAAGTAAAAACTTCCTGGATCTTTCCTTTAATTCAGGAGCCATAGGCTCCTGAACCATTTGAATATCCTGAGCCATTTATTGACCTATTTCCTTTTTATAATCTTCTACTGAAAGCAGGTTGTTTACTCCACCCATATCAGCGATAGACATTTTAATCATCCATCCATCACCATAAGGATCTGTATTCACCAATTCCGGATTGGCTTCCAATTTAGGATTGGTTTCAAGCACTTTTCCTGAAATAGGCATAAACAAGTCCGATACAGTTTTTACTGCTTCCACGGTGCCAAAAAGCGCTCCGTGATTAACGTCTTGCCCAACGGTGGTAATGTCTATGAATACGATGTCGCCCAATTCGCTTTGCGCGAAATCGGTAACACCAACGTATGCTTCATTTCCACTTATGCGTATCCATTCGTGGTCTTTTGTGTACTTAAGGTCTGTAGGAAAATTCATTTTAAAGTTTTTTTAGAGGTGCAAATATAAAACCAAATTTTCTACATTTGCAACTATTAATCAAGCTACCTTTAATTATGAACGAAGAAATGCAAATGATTCTGGATGATGCCAAGGATCAAATGACAAAAGCCATCAGTCACTTAGAGAATGAATTAGCAAAAATACGTGCAGGACGTGCAAACCCTGCCATGCTCGAAAATATACAAGTAGATTATTATGGAAACAGGACTCCTTTAAGACATACTGCCAATATTAACTCTCAAGATGCCCGCACACTTGTTATTCAACCTTGGGAAAAACCGATGCTGGAGGCTATTGACAAGGCATTGCAGGCAGCTAACTTGGGCGTAACTCCCCAAAATGATGGAAATATAATTCGTCTTTCTTTTCCTCCATTAACAGAAGAAAGAAGGAAAGAAATGGTGAAAAAAGTGAAAGGAGAAGCCGAAAACTGCAAAGTAAGCATCCGTACCATTCGCAAAGAAACCAATGAAGCCCTGAAAGGACTTTTGAAAGACGGAATGCCGGAAGACGAGGTGAAGGACGGAGAAGAAAAAGTACAAAAGCTGACAGATGAATTCATAGCGATAAGTGATAAGCACGCTGAAAGCAAGGAAAAAGAAATATTGACGGTTTAAGCTTTTATAGTTATTTTAATCATTACAAAAATGCAGGCGAAAAATCACCTGCATTTTTTATTTAATTTCATGCCATCATGAGTTATCCTTTTAACGTAAGAGTATATGGTATTTTAATGGATGAAAACCGAAATGTACTTGTTTCGGATGAGTTGATAAAAGGAAAGTATATCACTAAATTTCCCGGTGGTGGCCTGGAGTTTGGCGAAGGAACCATTGATGCCATAAAAAGGGAAATGATGGAAGAAACGAATACAGAAATAGAAGTAATTGAACATTTTTATACCACCGATTTTTTTCAGGTTTCGGCATTTAATCCGCAGGCACAAGTAATAAGCATTTACTACTTAATAAAGGCTCTTTCGCCTGTTCAGGTTCCTATCAAACAAAAACCTTTTGATTTTGATGAGGTAAAAGAAGGTGCCATCAGCTTTAGGCAAATTCCCCTTAGTACTATTTCGGAAGAACAGTTTACATTTCCTATTGATAAAAAAGTGGCAGAATTATTGAGGGAAAGATTTCAGAAATAGAACCTTTTCCGTTTATTTGCGTTATATAAAGGTAGAAGCACATTTATGTTAGAGCAATTTCTCCATTATTTACGTTTTGAACGAAATTTTTCAAGACACACTATAGTGTCTTATCAAAATGACTTGGAGCAATTCTCTGCCTTCCTAAAAAGAACGTATGAACTAGAAAAGCCGGAAGAAGCTTTAACCACTATGATACGCTCGTGGATGGCTGAAATGATGCAGGAAAAAATATCGGCCCGCAGTGTTATCCGAAAAGCATCTGCATTACGTACCTTTTACCATTTCTTACTAAAAGAAGGGGTTATTACCACCGACCCGATGATGAAAATATCGGCACCCAAAATGCCATCGCGCCTGCCGGTATTTGTCGCCCAAAAAGATATTAACTTATTATTCAAGGATATAGAATTTCCCAAAACATTTAATGGGGTAAGGGACAGGCTAATTTTGGAAATGTTTTACGCCACCGGCATGCGTTTATCGGAGCTTATAACCATGAAAGACGCTGATGTAGACACCTATAACCTTACCATTAAGGTGTTTGGCAAAAGAGCAAAAGAGCGCATTATACCTATTCCCGGAATAATTAAGGAATATATTACTGCTTATCGTAATGAACGCAATAAGCTTGGGTTAGGTGGAGAATATTTTTTTATTAGCGAAAAAGGGTTGGAGTTATACGAAAAACAAGTATATTTGATAGTGCATAACTACTTAAGTATGGTAACAACACTCGACAAAAAAAGCCCTCACGTCCTACGGCACAGTTTTGCAACTCACCTGCTTGATAATGGAGCCGACATTAACTCCGTAAAGGAACTTTTAGGCCATGCCAATCTCGCCGCAACACAAGTATATACCCACAACTCGTTGGAAAAGCTAAAGAAAGTTTATAAGCAAGCTCATCCACGAGGATAAAAGATAATTAACAAAATCACTAATAGTTTAAACAAAAGAAGCCATGCAAGTTAAAATTCAATCCATCCATTTCGATGCCGACAAAGAGTTACTCGAATTTATTCAAAAGAAAGTAGACAAACTACACCAGTATTATGATGGGATTATGGGCGGTGACGTATTTCTACGTCTTGAAAAAGCAGATGACACCCAAAATAAAATAGCTGAAATAAAACTACAGACACGCACAGGCGAAATGTTTGCCAAAAGGCAATGCAAAACCTTTGAAGAAGCTGTAACCGAAAGCGCTGAAGCCATATCGGTACAGGTAAGGAAACATAAAGATAAAATTAAGGGATAAATAAATATCTCTCACAAAAGACAATGGTTTCATTATGTAAAACATGGTGAAACCATTGTCTTTTTATTAGGTATAGTTGCAAGCAAGGAAAATAATACCTTTGAACTCAAACCCACCTTGCTACTTATGCACTCCTTGAAAAAATACCTTGCACTCCTTTTATTATTCATTAATCCCTCTTCATTCTTCATCTTATCTGCTCAATCTTATAAAGTAATTCTTTATCCACCTGACACAGCATATAGAACAAGGCAAAAACCACCTAGTGAAGCCATTATTAATTATTACCTGAAAGAAAAAAGTAATGATACGGTTACCCTTGATATACTTGATTCTATAGGGAATTTGGTGATGCATTGCACCAGTAAGCAGCTATCTCCACAACAAATACTTTCGGGTGATTCCGGCTCCCACCGCTTTTTATGGGATATACACTACACACCTTTAATTGTGCCTCCATCCCACCCTATTACCACCATAATTGGGGATGCTACCCCTACATCACCTTGGGTTATGCCCGGAACATATACCGTTAAACTAACCGTAAACAAGACAACCTACACGCAACCCTTAATAGTAAAAATGGATCCACGAGTAAAAGTATCAACCAATGTTTTAATAGAACAGCATGACTACTCCATGCTTTGTTATCATGACAGGCAAGAAGCCTTACTAATGTTGCCGGAGATAACTCCCCTTCAAACACAACTACTATTAGTTTCAGGGAAAATCGGCTTGGACCATGACAGCCTGAACGATGAGCTGGACACCTGCTATTTTAAACTAGGCATGTTACATCATCTGTTAATGGATAGTATACCGGAAGGCCGAACACCTTTGAATGACAAATTGCAAGAGCTCTTTAAAAGCATAGAGGCTGTGGATGCACAACCTACCGCACAATGCCTTGATGAAACCAATGCAGCCAATGCACGGTTTGAAAAACTTTGGCAAAATTGGGTAGCACTGCAACAAGAGTTAAAGAGACTGAATGACATGCTAAAAGCTACAGGCTTGACAGAGCTAAAATGGATAGAAACGAGATAATTATTTTATACATTCTCTACTTAAATTTTAAAGTAGTAATTTTGCACTATTAACCCAATAGAATAGCTGTATGTCCATTACTCCGAGTTTACGGGTTCCAAGTCATGAAGTTTGGATTACACTGGTACTCTTCATTTGCTTGCTTTTATTTTCTTGGGTACGAATTGCTAACCCCAAAAAAATGCCGTCTTTAATAGTCGGCTTTTTTGGGCGGGGTACAACGGAGGAAAAAACCATCACTCCCGATTCTATTGCATTATTTTCAGTTTTTCTCTGCTGCATTGTGCTATTTGCCATGCGTGTATTTCAGTTTCACAATATCAATATCCGACTTAATAGTGCAGAGGAGTTTTTATTATTCGCGGTACTACTGCTTGCTTATTACCTTGTTAAAACAATTATTTTACTGCTATGCGGTACTGTTTTTAAGGTAGAAGCAGACGCCAGAGACTATATTAATGAAATATACGCATCTACCCACTTGGCGGCTATAGGCCTGCTACCCTCCGTTATTGCCATAACCTTTATTAATACCATCAATGAAGATATATTTGAAAAAGGGATTTTAGGGCTTATAGCACTGCTTTTCATATACCGGACGATAAAAATGTTTATTCTTATGATAAATAAGGGTTTAAGTGTGATATACTTATTTTTGTATCTTTGCGCCCTCGAAATTATTCCCTTAGTGCTTTTATTTGAATGCAAAAAGGGAATTAATTTCTAATCTTGCAAAAAATATCCTAAGGAAGATCATTGTTGATGAAGATTAAAAAAATACTTATTTCACAGCCAAGGCCAGAACTGGAACGTTCGCCCTATTTCGAAATCGCTAAAAATTTTGGAGTAGAAATTCATTTCCGTCCATTTGTACAGGTGGAAGGAATTCCTGCAAGAGAGTTTCGCAAACATCGGGTAGATATTTTATCCTACACCGCTGTAATTATGACCAGCAAAAATGCGGTTGACCATTTTTTCAGAATTTGTAGTGAAATGCGCATTATTGTGCCGGAAACCATGAAATACTTTTGTATTTCAGAAACAACCGCCTACTACCTTCAAAAATATATACAATTCCGTAAACGAAAAATATTTTTCAGTAATCATTCTTATGCTGACTTAGTGGACCTTATCCGCAAAAAGCATAAAGAAGATAAATATTTATTGCCTTGTTCAGATGCTCCTAATGAGGAATACACTAGCCTATTAGACAGAGACGGAATCCGTTACGCAAAAGCTCCACTTTACCAAGCAGTTTACTCCGATATTAAGGATGTGAATTTTTCGGAATATGATATGGTAGTGCTGTTTAGCTCTGCAGGTATTAATTCTTTATTTAATAGTTTTCCGGATTACAAACAAAACAATACTGTTATTGCCGCTTTTGGCGAACAAACCGCAAAAGCTGTTACTGGTGCCGGACTAAAATTTCATATTGTAGCGCCCCAGCCTAATTCTCCTTCTATGGCATCAGCCATGGAACTTTATTTAAAAGGCGAATATATACTTGCTGCTGATCCTTTTGCAGACAATGGATTGAAAAAACCAAAGGCAGGTGGCACCTCAAAAGACCCATTTAAGCCAACTATACCCAAGAAAAGAGAACCCTCTAAAAAAGTGGTAAAACAAGTTGTTGCAAAAACTGAGCCTGCACCTCCGGTTATAGCTAAACTGGTACAAAAACCAGCGACAAAGAAAAGTATACCGGTAGTTGTAGCTGCCCCAAAAAGCAAGCCCGTAAAGAAACAAGCTAAACCGGCTCCTAAAAAAAGCAAGCCACTTCTAAAAAAGAAGCCTGTAGCAAAAACTAAACCGGCAGCAAAAAAGAGCAAGCCGACAGCTAAGAAAAACAAGCCTGTACCCAAAAAAGCTAAAAAAGCAGGAAAAAGCAGGAAGTAAGTCTACACCTTTCCTATTTTACTATGACTGAAATACCCCGCATACAAACCTTGCGAAAACATGAACGTTTGTATGAAAAGAAGGCGATGGAACTGGTTTTTCAGAAAGGTAACTCTATTAACAACCCACCTATAAAGCTACTTTGGATAGTTGAAAAGAATAAAAGCAATGTGCCCGTAAAAGTTGCCTTTACCGCCCCTAAAAGAGCCTTTAAAAAAGCGGTTACCCGAAACCTTCTAAAAAGAAGGATGAGAGAAGCCTATCGAAAAAATAAAATTTCTAAAACACCGTCCGGTGAAACATACTCTCTGATATTTATTTATACCGCCTATAAAATAAACCCTTACGAGGAAATAGCGTCTAAAATTGTGTTAACTTTACAACACTTTAAAACCGCTACGGGTGCTGAGTAAACTCCTCATACTACTAATTGGAATCTACCAAAAAATGATTTCTCCCTGGCTAATGCCGGCCTGCCGTTATACCCCTACCTGTTCAGAATATAGTAAGCAAGCGCTCCGTAAATATGGGCCATGGAAAGGCTCCCTATTAGCCATAAAAAGAATATTATCATGCCATCCGTTAAGTCGCCGAAGCGGGTATGACCCTGTTCCTTAAACTATTAAAATATGATGAAACGTTTTTCTCAAAAAGTAAAAAAACTACGCCTGTTATTAGTTGCAGTTGCCATAGGAGGATATGCTCTCCTGTCATATAGTTTTACGGATAACTATTTTGAACTTTCAAAAAATTTGGATATAATGACTACCATGCTCAGGGAATTAGACCTGCATTATGTAGATACTATTAACCCCGGAGGACTTATAAAAACAGGCATCGATGCAATGCTTTCAACGCTAGACCCCTACACTAATTATATTCCGGAATCGGAGATTGAAGATTTTAAGTTTATGACTACGGGCGAATATGGCGGAATTGGAGCACTGGTTCAGAAAGATAGCAACGCTATTGAAATAGCAGAGCCTTACGAAGGCTCACCCGCTGCAAAAGCAGGACTTAAAGCCGGCGACAGGCTTATTGCGGTGAATGGAATCAATCTGGCAGGAAAATCTACCGATGATGTTGGCAAGCTGCTAAAAGGACAGCCGGGAACTTCCCTTAAACTGTTAGTTCTTTCTCCTAATAGTACAATTCCCGTTGAAAAGACCCTTATCAGAGAGGCTATTACAGTAAGCAATGTACCTTATTATGGCATGGCTTCTGACGATATTGGATATATACGGCTTACTGAGTTTACAGATGCAGCCGGCAAAAATGTAAGAAATGCCTTAACTGAACTTAAAAAGAATCCTAAACTGAAAGGAGTGATATTAGATTTGAGAAATAACCCGGGAGGATTGCTGACTGAAGCTATTGAGGTGGTAAACGT
>Ga0207023_10054_pt1 | contig 33170 bp, 24 predicted proteins | sample Alteio_BWMinCont_47_FD_153464 | JGI IMG/M metagenome (GOLD analysis project Ga0207023, IMG submission 153464) | Enriched cells from forest soil in Barre Woods Harvard Forest LTER site, Petersham, Massachusetts, United States -... | ecosystem: Environmental > Terrestrial > Soil > Temperate forest >... | reverse complement strand
GGCCAATTCAAAAACCTGCGTTTTGTAAACATCGCCAATTACAGATATACCGCCGCACATATCACCATATAAAGTGCCATAACCTACTGCAGCTTCGCTTTTGTTTGAAGTGTTTAGTAAGATGTATCCGAATTTATTGCACATCGCCATTAATAAAATAGCCCTGCTGCGCGATTGGATATTTTCCTCGGCAATATTAAATGGCAGGTTTTGGAACTGTGGTGATAAAGCGGTTTCAAAAGCTTCAGTCACATTCTTGATGGGAATAACCTCGCTTTTGCAACCTAAATTAGTTACCAAGTCTTCCGCATCTTTTAAGGAATGATCAGAAGAGAAACGCGACGGCAATAAAACAGCCATCACATTTTCAGGCCCTAAAGCTTCGGCAGCCAACGCACAAACCACGGCAGAATCAATCCCGCCGGATAAGCCTAATATCGCTTTGCTGAAACCTGATTTATGAAAATAATCTTTAATACCTAATATCACCGCCTGGTGAATCTGCTCAATATCTGCTGGGCGTTCGGACTTTAAAGTTGCCGGTTGTTCTAATGTAATGGAAGAATCATCCTTCAACGTGTAATACGTAAGGCATTCCTCAAAATAAGGCAGCTCATCAACCAATTGGCCGGTTTTATCATAAACTAATGATCCACCATCAAAAATCAATTCCGTTTGGGCGCCAACCTGATTTACATAAAATAAAGGTAGATTATAGCGATTGGCGTTATCTCGCAAAATATCAATACGTTCATCATCATGTTTTACCGCAAACGGCGATGCCGCGATGTTAATCATCACATCAGGTTTTTGTTTGATGAGGATATCCATTGGCCGGGTAACATACAATGGATTTTCAATATTATTCCATAAATCTTCGCAAATGGTTAGCGCTATGCGGTGGCCTTTAAATTCAATGCAATTAAATACGGTTGAAGGTTCAAAGTAGCGATACTCATCAAAAATATCATAATTGGGTAGTAACGCTTTGTTCACTACCGCTTTAACTTTTCCGTTCTCAATAAAATAAGCAGAGTTATTCAGGTCCTTGCCTTCGGTGCCTTTGTTAAAGGTTGGGATGCCGATGATGCAGGCCATATCGGTACAGGCAGCGGCAATTTGTTGTGCCGATGCTTCGCATAATTCAATAAACTCGTCGAACTCCAAAAAATCGCGGGATGGATAACCACATACACATAGTTCGGCAAAAACTACCAGATCGGCGCCGTTTTGGCGTGCTTTATTAATGTTATCGATGATTTTAGCAGTATTCGATTCAAAATTCCCGATATGATAGTTGAGTTGCGCTAATGCAATTTTCATAGTATGAACAGATATGAAGAAAAAAACTAATTTTGCTCAAAGTATAAAAATGATGGCTACTCCGAACAAAACAAAGCAAATTTATTTATTTTTTTTCATCAGCCTGCTATTAACTGCCTGTAGCCACAGTAAAAAAGTTGATGTAAGCAACATTGATGTTAATATCACTGTTGAACGCTTTGATAAGGATTTTGATGCCATCCGCACAAAACCAACCGCGCAAGAGGCGGCCATCCTGCAAAATAAATACGGCGTTTTTTATAAAGATTTTATTGAGCAGATATTACAGGCCGGAACCATTACTGATACTGCTTATTATAATGTGATCCGCCAAATTGTGAATGCCCAACCCTATAAAGATCTGGAGCACGATGTTGATTCGGTGTACCCCAATATGGATAAGCAGAATGCTGAATTAACCGATGCATTTCGCCGGGTTAAATATTACTATCCGCAGCAACGTATACCAAAAGTCTATGCCTATTTCTCTGGTTTCGAAGCGCAAACTTCTATTGGCGATGGCTATTTTGGTATTGGTTTGGATTTGTTCCTGGGGGCTAATTCAAGGTTTTATCCATCATTAACCAAGGCTTTTCCGCATTATCTGTCGCAATTTTTTACACCTGATAATATTACTCCACGTGTTATTGAAGGCTTTGCCCGTAATGAGATGTTCCCTGAAAAGGATGTAGATCAGTCGTTGCTTACAAAAATGATATATAATGGCAAGATATTGTACTTTATGGATCAGGTATTGCCTGATGTACCCGACTCAACCAAAATAGGTTACACCGCCAAACAATTGGATTGGTGTAAGAAATACGAACCGAGCATTTGGGGATATTTATTGGACGAGAATTTGTTGTATGAAACAGATTATAACAAGATCAAGAAGTTTATTGATGTAGCGCCGTTTACCTCGGGTATCGGCGAAAATAATGAAGCCGCACCACGCTTAGGCTTATATGAAGGTTGGCAAATTGTAAAAAGCTATATGGATAAACACCCGGATATTACCTTGCCGCAATTAATGGCCAATACTGATCCGCAACAAATTTTAACCGACTCGAAATATCATCCGAAGTAGGTTGATTAGTTGATCGGGTTAATTGGTTGATTAAGTTGATCTGGTTTACTAATTGGTGGTTGGATTGTTAAAATTGCTAATCAACTTATTCAACCCAATCAACCACTCACCATTAAACTACCCCCGATAAGTACCAAATAGCTTGTTAACCTCTTTATTACGGTAATCAAATATTTTATATATCTGTTTAGCTACTACTATTTCATTAGCAGCCCTGCCAATAATGCCATAGGGGATGGCATAGTTTAAAACATCAGTCATTAGCACACCGCTTTTAACTTCTTTAAAATGGTGTTGGTGGTGCCATAGCGTGTATGGACCGATGCGTTGCTCATCCACAAAATATTCATTATCCTTTACATGGGTTATCTCCGTCACCCAATTCATCTTTATATTGAATATTGGGGTGATTTTGTATGTAATGATCATACCGGGATACATTTTCGTGCTTTCATCGTAATCACTGATCACCACAAATTTCATTTCGGGTGGGGTGATTTTTGCTAAATTAAAGGGCGATGAAAAGAAATCCCAGGCTTCAGCTAAAGGTATTGGGAGATACTGCTCAAATTTTAATTGGTATGTCTTCACATATATGATAAGCCGTGGCTGGCTTAATTGTTTTGATTTTTTAGTTTAATTTCGATTAATCTTATCCGCACTTCTACTGGCAATTTACTAAAATCAGTCTTTTAAATAAGCCTTAGTAACGGACTTGGCAGTTGCCTTATTTATATAACTATTTTAGTTTTGATGATAGTAAGGCAAGTAGCTCACCGAAATCTTTTTCTGTGTAGCCAATGGATTGGTAGATAATTATCCCATTTTCATCAAGTACAATTAATCGTGGAATAGATTGAGAAGCGTACAGTTTGAATATTGCCCGGCCCATGTCAGGCACCATTGGGAAGGTGAACTGGTTTTTTTGTTTGAAAGGTAATACTTTATCCCAGTTTTCTTCGCGGTCGAACGCAAATAAGGCAAACTTGGGGTTGGCATTATATTTCTCCCATATCTCTTTTTGAACCCGTGGTAGTTCCATGCGACATGGCGGGCACCAGGTGGCAAAGAAATCGAGGACAACAATTTTGCCTTTGTAATCCGAAAGGCTTGCAACTTTGTCCTTACTAAGGTTAAAACTAAAGTTTGGCGATAGGTCACCTACTTTAGTGCGGGTAGTAGTGTCAATTTGCTGCGCGTTACTAATTAATACCGCGAAACAAAGTAGCAAAAGAGCAGATAGCTTTTTCATAGCGATGTTTTTCTGCAAGATAAAAACATCACCGAAGAATTATGCCATTATTGCACCATTTTATTAGCGCAGTACGAGCTGGCAAAAGCTTCCGGTTTAGCCTTAAATACAAAGCCCATACCCAATATATAACCCATTGCTTCATGTAAAGCCTGGTTTGACTTAAACATTGGGTTGGTATTAATATCGGCATGCACTTCCAGATCTACTTCATAAACATCAAGCAAATCACAAAGCTTGTAGGCAATGTCGATGGATTTTTGCACTTCGCAAAGCATACGTTCCTTGATGGTCATTTTTTGCGAGGTACGCTCCTGATGGATGAACATGAATGCGCCGCGGGCTTCGCGGATAAATACAATTACGGTAGCAAAATCGGTAACAGCACCTTTTACCTGCGAATCGGTACCGATGCAAACTTTGAGTTTATTGCCCAGCAGGTGTTCGCGTTCAATAGCCCTTTCAACTTCCTCCATAATGGGCGATTGGATGATTTCGCCGCTAAATTTTCTCCAGGTCATAAAAATTTGGTTTAGTTAATTTGTTACAACCTGATTTTCAGGTTTATAAAAATAAGTGATATGCTTTCATATTAACGTTAAATACATATGATTTATTTGTTAACATTTATTTGATTATTAACAGGTTAGCCCTTTTTGTAAGTTTTTAGCGATAAATCAGCATTAATAAATGCTTTATCAATACTTTTATGGTGTCAAATATTGCCCATGAAACCATTGAAAAAGCTAATCTCCGCATTTGTAGGCACTGCCGTTTTAGGTGCTGTTTGTTTGTCATTTATTAACTATAAGTCGGCAACCTCACTGCCTAAATACAAGCATATTATTGTGATAATTGAAGAAAATCACGACTATGACGCGCTTATTGGCTCGAAAAATTCACCATATATTACCTGGCTTTCAGAAAATGGGGCTTTATTTACTGATTCACATGGCGTAACACACCCGAGTCAACCTAATTATTTGGCTTTATTTTCAGGCGATGTTCAAGGCATCGTGGATGATAAATGCTTAATGAGCGAAACGCCCTACACTACACCGAATTTAGGCGCAGCATTAATAGATAACGGCTTTACTTTTAAAGGATATGCCGAAACCATGCCATCGGTAGGGTATCTGCCTTGTTATTATCAAAGAAGCACCCTGACTGGTAGTTATTTGTATGGACGTAAACATGCGCCATGGGTAAACTGGATCGGTACTACAAAGAATAATTTCCCGGCTTCGCTTAGTTTGCCGATGACTGACTTCCCTACGGATTATAACAAATTGCCTACTGTGGCTTTTGTTATCCCGAATATGGATAATGATATGCATAATATTGGCGCACCAGGTGATGATGCTGCCATTCAGCGAGGAGATAAATGGCTGAAGGAGTACATCAGCAAATATGCAGAGTGGGCCAAAAAGCACGATAGCTTGCTGATTATTACTTTTGACGAGGACGATAGTCGTACAGCCGTAAACCAGATACCAACCATATTTTATGGCGCCCATGTTAAAACAGGTAAATACAATGAGCACATTACCCATTACAACGTGTTGCACACGCTTGAGGCTATGTACAAGTTGCCCGCCGATGATAAGCAAAGCGCAGGTGTGATTGGTGATGTATGGAAATAAGTTTTGCTTTTGTTTATGAAGAATGTATTTAAAGTTGCTTGTCTGTTCGTTTTATTGTTTGCTATATGGTCGTGCAATGCCAGTGCTCCCAAAACGGCTGTAGCACCTAAAATAGAATTAAATTTAAGTCCTAAAACTGCTGCGGATAGTAATAAGAACGATAGCATAGCCATAGCGCAGGTCACCGCCTTGCCCGAATTTAACAATATACTAAAGTGGTTTCAAAAGAATAATAAGGATACTACCAACCATATCGGTGTGATTATTGGCCAGGAGCCGGTAAAAGGATTTGATTATTACTGGGTTAAGGTTGGAGTAGATCATCCTGACCATTTTGAAGATCTTGAACATTTTTATGTTAACGCCAAAAATCAGTCGGTTCATTATTTGGATATAAAGACAGATTCATTGATGAGTTTAGGCCAATGGCGGGGTAGTGGGAAGGATAGTTGGAAGTAATGATAATATAAACGTCATTGCGAGGAACGAAGCAATCTCTACATAGGCATATCGCTCTGTAAAGTTCGCGATTGCTTCGTTCCTTGCAATGACGTGGTGGAAGTATGAAGTAGAAGATTACACCGTCAACTTCTTATATTTAATCGGTTTCGGTGCAATATCGCCTAAGCGTTTTTTGCGATTTTCTTCGTAATCGGAATAATTACCTTCGAAGAAGTAAACCTGTGAGTTGCCTTCAAATGCCAGGATGTGTGTACATATCCTATCTAAAAACCAACGGTCGTGACTAATAACTACCGCGCAACCACCGAAATCTTCTAAGGCTTCTTCCAGTGCACGTAAGGTATTTACGTCAATATCATTGGTTGGCTCATCCAGCAATAAAACATTGGAACCTTTTTTTAGGGTGATGGATAAATGCACACGGTTACGCTCTCCGCCGGATAATACGCCAACTTTCTTCTGCTGATCGGCACCGTTAAAGTTAAAGCGCGATACATAAGCCCTTGAATTTAGTGGACGGTTGCCTACCATAATGGTTTCTAAACCGCCGGTAACATTTTCCCAAACCGATTTATTTGGATCGAGATCATCATGCATCTGGTCGACATAACCTAAGGCTACGGTTTCACCTACACGGAAAGTACCTGAGTCCGGTTTGTCCTGACCTGTTATCAACCTAAATAAAGTGGTTTTACCTGCACCATTCGGGCCGATGATCCCAACTATACCCGCCGGCGGTAAGGAGAAGTTCAGGTTATCAAACAATAATTTATCACCGTATGATTTGCTTACGCCATTGGCTTCAATCACCACATTACCCAAACGCGGGCCCGGTGGAATAAATAGCTCCAATTTTTCTTCGCGATCTTTTGTTTCTTCAGACGCTAATTTGTCATAGTTGGATAAACGAGCTTTTGATTTGGTATGCCTGCCTTTGGGCCCCATGCGCACCCATTCCAGCTCGCGCTCCAATGCTTTTTGGCGTTTGCTTTCGGTTTTATCCTCCTGCGCCAAACGTTTCGCTTTTTGATCCAGCCATGAGGAATAATTTCCCTTCCATGGAATACCTTCGCCACGGTCAAGCTCCAAAATCCAACCGGCAACATTATCCAGGAAATAACGATCGTGGGTTACGGCTATAACGGTTCCTTTATATTGTTTTAGGTGTTGTTCCAGCCAATCGATGGATTCTGCATCCAGGTGGTTGGTAGGCTCATCAAGCAATAAAACATCAGGTTCTTTCAACAACAGGCGACAAAGCGCCACCCTGCGGCGCTCACCACCTGACAATACCGAGATTTTGGTATCCGGTTCAGGGCAACGCAGGGCATCCATAGCTCTTTCAAGCTTGGTATCCAGTTCCCAGGCATTTACGGCATCAATTTTATCCTGAAGTTCACCCTGGCGGGTCATCAGCTTATCCATTTTATCGGCATCGCTGTAATACTCCTCTAAACCAAATTTTTCGTTGATCTCTTCGTATTCTTTAAGCAGCGCGGTTATTTCGCTAACACCTTCCTCAACTACTTCACGTACTGTTTTTTCAGGATCAAGCTCAGGCTCCTGACTCAGGTAGCCTACTGTGTATCCAGGGGAAAATACTACCTCACCAATATTGGTTTTATCAATACCGGCTATAATTTTTAATAGTGATGATTTACCTGATCCGTTTAAACCTATCACGCCAATCTTGGCGCCGTAGAAAAAGGAGAGGTATATATTTTTTAAAACTGTTTTCTGCGGGGGATATACCTTGCTCACCCCGGCCATTGAAAATATGATCTTTTCGTCTGCCATGTATTTGTATCAATAATATAGAGGCAAATATGAATGAAAATTGATGGAATACCTAAATCAAACTGGTAATTAAGTTTCCGAAAAATAAAATATCCGCTGATTTGATGGGGCAACAAATCAGCGGATATGCAGGGTGGTGATTGTTATTTTCTTTCTAAAAGGTATCGCCATACAACCGCGCTTAATACGCTGCCAAGTATAGGGGCCAAAATAAATAACCATAGCTGGCTTATAGCTGTGCCGCCAACCAACAAGGCAGGGCCAATGCTTCGGGCCGGGTTTACCGATACCCCTGTAACAGGTATACCTACAATGTGTATAAGTACTAAACTTAAGCCTATTGCTAAGCCGGCAAAACCACCATGTATATTTTTTGTAGAGGTAGAACCGAAAATAACCAGCAAGAAAATAAATGTAAATACGGTTTCGGCAACAAAGCCCGATAATAAATTATAGCCACCCGGCGATGCCGCGGCATAACCATCCTGCCCAAGGCCATTTGCTGCTACCGAATATCCATCTTTACCTGATGCAATAAGAAAAAGCAGGGCTGCACCCGCAATTGCGCCTAATATCTGTGCAATAACATAAGCGGCAGCCTCTTTTGCCGGCATACGACCGGCTACCACCATGCCTATTGAAATTGCCGGATTAATATGACAACCAGATATGTGCCCAATTGCGTAAGCCATTGCCACAACTGACAAGCCAAAAGCAAATGCTATGCCTAAAATGCCCACGCCCGTAGTTCCGTTTGCCCCTGCAATTACCGCGCTGCCGCATCCCATTAAAACAAGTACCAGTGTGCCGAAAAACTCGGCAGAGAATTTTGTGAAAAGTTTAGTTTCCATAATTGGTTAAATTGGAGTGAAAGGATTTAAGAATTGTTTGATTAAATTTAAGAATTATGATTTTTATATTTATACAACAAACATTATAATATGTTTGGTCCAATCAACATATAATGTTTTTACGTATATTTAGTAATAATGGGCAACCATAGCACGTTTGTATGTCGTAATGTCATAAATAAGGTGCCGTATATTCCATATTTGTCATAATTAGGGAATAGAAAGCATTAATATATTAAACTATTTACGCTGACGGGGATCTAAAAATTATTAACAATTGATATACTGTCATTTATAGCTAATAATATCAATTTTTATAAATAAAATTCTTTGTGTAATGGGTAAATTAATAGATTGCACATCATAACAATGTCTGTTTTTAAACGGTTTAAAAACTTGGCAATAATATTGTTGATAAGTGTAAAAAGAACTTGTTCCTTTTGAGAAAAACAATTTTTAAATTAGGAACGTACAAACTTAGAAAGGTATAATATGGAAGCTAAATTTTCGCCACGGGTTAAGGATGTTATACAATATAGCAGAGAAGAGGCGTTACGCCTTGGCCATGATTATATTGGTACAGAACACCTTCTACTCGGATTAATTCGCGACGGGGACGGAGTAGCTATTAAATTACTTAAAGAGCTTACTGTTGATACCGCCAAATTGCGCCGTGCCGTTGAGGATGCCGTAAAAGGTACCGTTGGCACTAATGTACACATAGGCAGCATTCCTTTAACTAAACAAGCAGAAAAAGTATTGAAGATAACTTACCTTGAAGCTAAAATATTTAAAAGTGATGTAATTGGTACAGAGCATTTACTGCTATCGATTTTACGTGATGAGGATAATATCGCATCGCAGATATTAATGCAGTTTAATGTTAACTACGAGATATTTAAAGGCGAAGTTGAATCACATAAAAATGATGTGACCGACGAGATGCCGGGATCACCAACTGGTGGTGAGGATGAATTTAAAGATGATGACTCTTTTAGTCAACCTAAAAAAGTATCTGACATAAAATCAAAAACACCGGTGCTTGATAACTTTGGCCGCGATTTAACTAAAGCAGCTGAAGATGGCCGCCTTGATCCGATCGTTGGTCGTGAAAAAGAAATTGAGCGCGTTTCGCAGATCTTATCACGTCGTAAAAAGAATAACCCTATTTTAATAGGTGAGCCAGGTGTAGGTAAATCAGCGATTGCTGAAGGGCTTGCATTGCGTATAGTTCAACGTAAAGTATCACGTGTGTTGTTTAACAAACGCGTGGTAACACTTGATCTGGCTTCATTGGTGGCAGGTACTAAATACCGTGGCCAGTTTGAGGAGCGCATGAAAGCGGTGATGAATGAGCTGGAAAAATCTCCGGATGTGATTTTATTTATTGATGAGATACACACTATAGTTGGTGCAGGTGGCGCTTCGGGTTCGCTTGATGCTTCGAATATGTTTAAACCGGCTTTGGCACGTGGAGAGATCCAATGCATTGGCGCGACAACATTAGATGAATATCGCCAGTACATTGAAAAAGATGGCGCTTTAGACCGTCGTTTCCAAAAAGTAATGGTTGAGCCTGCTACTCCTGATGAAACCATCGAGATATTAAACAGGATTAAAGAGAAATACGAAGAGCACCACGGCGTAACTTACACTCCGGAAGCTATTAACGCTTGCGTTGCATTAACCACCCGTTATATCACCGACAGGTTTTTACCGGACAAGGCTATTGACGCTTTGGATGAATCAGGCTCACGTGTTCACTTGACCAATATCCATGTTCCACAGAATATTTTGGATATTGAGCAAAAGATAGAGCTGATTAAGGTTGAAAAGAATAAAGTAGTTCGCAGCCAGAAATATGAGGAAGCAGCTAAGCTTCGCGATACTGAAAAACATCTGTTAGAAGAACTTGACCAGGCAAAATCAGTATGGGAAGCGGAAACAAAATCAAAACGTTACACTGTAACCGAAGATAATGTTGCCGAGGTTGTTTCAATGATGACCGGTATCCCTGTGCAAAAGGTTGGGCAAGCCGACAGCTTAAAGCTGTTGAACATGTCTGATACTATTGCCGGTAAGATTATTGGTCAGGATGACGCGATTAAAAAATTAACCCGCGCTATACAGCGTACCCGTGCCGGACTTAAAGATCCTAAAAAACCAATTGGTTCATTTATTTTCTTAGGCCCAACAGGTGTTGGTAAAACTGAGCTTGCTAAGGAGCTTGCCCGTTTTATGTTTGATACTGAAGACGCGCTGATACAGATTGATATGAGCGAGTACATGGAGAAATTCGCGGTATCTCGTTTAGTAGGAGCGCCTCCGGGCTATGTTGGTTACGAAGAAGGTGGACAGTTGACTGAAAAAGTGCGCCGTAAACCATATGCAGTAGTATTATTGGATGAGATTGAAAAAGCTCACCCGGATGTATTTAACATATTGTTACAGGTATTAGATGAAGGCCAGTTGACTGATTCATTAGGCCGTAAGGTTGATTTCAGGAATACGATTATCATCATGACCTCTAATATCGGCGCACGCCAGTTGAAAGATTTCGGTCAGGGTGTAGGTTTCAGTACCAATGCAAAAACTACCCAGGCAGATTCACACTCACGTGGTGTAATTGAAAACGCGTTAAAACGTGCATTTGCTCCTGAGTTCCTGAACCGTGTTGATGATGTGATCGTGTTTAACTCTTTGGGTAAAGACGAGATCTTCAAAATTATCGATATTGAATTGGCTTCGTTATTTGGCCGTGTAAACAGCTTAGGTTACAAAATTGAGCTTACGCTTGCTGCCAAAGAATTCATCGCCGAAAAAGGATATGATTCACAATTTGGTGCACGCCCTTTAAAACGTGCTATCCAGAAATATTTGGAAGACCCAATTGCTGAAGAAATATTGAAAGGCGAATTGAGCGAAGGTGATACAATGGAAGTTGATTTCGATAAAGAAGCCAATGAAATTAAAATCATTGACCGTAAAGGCGAAAACAAAAAGCCCGAAGAAGAAGAGCAGAAATAATTCTTAGAGATAATGTATAAAAAGCCCCGGCATTTTTGCCGGGGCTTTTTATTTATAAGGGATTGTAATCTGAGGGTAGTTCCGTCGCAAGACGTGTTTGCTCTGAAAAGAAACCAGTATATTTTACACTCCTTGGGTTGAGTATTCTACCATTATTATCAAATATAGTATATGGCTTATTGAATGTGATGAAAGTAACTGTTGAGTGCCATATCCACGGAACATGCACCGACTTATTGCCAGAAATTGGAACAACGTCGGCAATATGTTCAATATACAAACTATTATTACTGGTACTATCTCTTACTCCGGCCAGGCCAAACAGATTTTTGTCGCTGGTTGTAAGCAACAGTTCTTTTTTATGCAAAGTGCCGTTTGATATTTTATCGTCAAATATGGTATTGCCCGAATCGCCATTAATGTCAACAGCGTTATCTAAATCATAAGGATCAACCTGTAACCCGCTAGGGTTATAATAAGGGTTATCCTTTCTCATCGCCCTTTTTACGCGGTAGCCATTTTGTTTTATGCTGTCGGCAATTATTGATCTTAGCAATTGCATTACTGAACCCTGATAGCATTCCAGCCGGTTTTTTTTCCAATCGCGTTCTTCTCCTGGTGATCCCTTCATTTCCTCAAAGTATGACTCTCCGCTAAAATAAACACTGTTGGTATTGCTATCCTTAATGAAGTAATTAAGCAGGAATTTGACTTTATACCCCAATGCATCGTTTTCTACCTCGATAAATTTATTTGAGCGGGCGCTAAAACCACCGCGAGGATCAGTGTCATAAAATTGAACATCATAAGGGTTAAGTATTTTGCATTGCCTTGCAAAAAGTGTGGAGCCTAAAAACTCTTTTTGGAAAGAATAATAATATGGTGATAATTTGGGTTTTGCTTTCACTGTTACTTCGGCCAACGCCTCAATTGCCGGCTTTAGCTCAATGGTCTTTAAATCTACATTACCTGTTACATTAAGGAGTACCTGGTAGGGCTGATAGCCAATTATGGTTATCAAAAATCTACATCGGCCTGCCGGCACATTATGTAAGGCGAAACTGCCATCATTATTAGTAGTGGTGGAAATGCCTGTGTTATTTATAAAAGCTACTGCTAAATACAATGGAGTTTTATCAGTTGTATTTATAACCTTGCCGGTAATAGTATATTGTGCGTTACTGTTAAAGGATATAAATATTAAGAAGACTGTAAGGTATTTAAACATAGACAAGTGGGGTTTTTATTGCTATCGACAATTTTGGGTTTAGTAATATAAAGCTAAGGAATATTGTAAAGCTCTTTTAGCGCGTATAAAGATTTTTACAATTGATGGGTATATAGTATCGCAATAAATTATTAATTCCTACAATAAATGTGTGCTTTTTTTGTTAAAGAATGTTAAAGAGGCATCTTTAAATGTCTTTTGAAGAAAAATTTACATTTACTTTAAACCTTTTTACGGAACTTTGGTCTATATAAAAAAGTAACATCTTGCATTATGAAAAAAATCTTATTTTTATTAGTTATCGGCGGTGCGTTATTTACCGCTTCTTGTACAAAAAGGTATGACGTTGTTCAACCTAATCAAACAGTTTATGCTGATATTAAGACTACCGATTGGGGTACAGCAAATGGCGGCATAACAGATACTGTATTGATCAATACACCTCAAATCACCAGTTACATTAGGGATAATGGGTTAGTTGCTGTAGCGTTAACATTTGATGGCGGTACAACTTACGAACCAATTCCTTACGTGTACGATAATGTAAACTATAGCTTTATTTATGGCAAAGGTGGTCTTGAGCTTTATGCGCAATCAGCAGATGGTACGCAAGTTATTACCACTCCGCCAGCATTGACTGCTAAAATTACTTTGGTGCCTGCTAACTAGTGATTAGAGAATTAGTGATTGCAGATTAGGTTTTAACAACTCTGAAAAACTAAAAAGCCTTCGATATTATCGAAGGCTTTCTTTTTATATACTTGGCTGTGATGAAACTAATCACCATTCACTAGTCAACTATTTTTCCATCTGCTCAATAACAGCTTGTGAAACGCCGGTGAACGAGAATCCGCCATCATGGAAAAGGTTTTGCATGGTAACCATTTTGGTTAGGTCGGAGAATAAGCTTACGCAGTAATCAGCGCACTCGTCTGCTGTTGCATTACCAAGTGGACTCATTTTTTCGGCATAGCTGATAAAACCATCAAATCCTTTAACTCCTGAACCTGCTGTGGTGCGGGTTGGTGATTGAGATACAGTATTGATACGCACCTTTTTTTCTACTCCATAAAAATAACCGAAGTTGCGGGCAATACTTTCCAGCATTGCTTTTCCGTCGGCCATATCATTATAGCTTGGGAATACACGCTGACCTGCGATGTAAGTAAGGGCTACAACAGATCCCCACTCGTTGATCGCATCTTCTTTCATAGCTATCTGTAATACACGGTGTAAGCTGATCGCGGAAATATCAAGACCTTTATGGGTGAAATCGTAGTTATTCTCAGTATAAGGTATGTTTTTACGCACGTTAATGCTCATGCCTATTGAATGCAGGATAAAATCTACACCGCCGCCAAAATGTTCTTTGGTTTTAACAAATAGGTTGGTAATATCTTCGGCACTGGTAACATCAGCCGGGATAACGGGTGCGTTAATCTCTTCTGCCAGTTTATTAATAGTTCCCATGCGTAAAGCGATAGGAGCATTGGTTAATACTAATTCGGCACCTTCGGCATAACAATGCTGTGCTGTTTTCCAGGCGATAGAATTTTCATCCAGCGCACCGAATATGATTCCTTTTTTGCCTTTTAATAAATTATAAGCCATGTTTGGTTTTGTTTTATAAAGCGGTAAAGTTATAATTATATTTACGATTTTATATTTACGAGTTACGATTTTCCGTTAACAGTTAAAAGATCAATTAATTCCCTCTCAGGGAATTAAGAAGCCAGTAATTCTCTTGCATTTTGCAAAGCACTCTCGCCCGGTTTATCACCGCTTAGCATTTTGGCTATTTCCAGTACACGTTCCTGTTGGTTTAGTTGTTTGATGCGGGTGTTTGTAGCTGCGCCTTCGTCATCTTTGTAAACAAAATAATGACTTTGGCCTTTGCTTGCAATTTGCGGTAGGTGGGTTATGGTGATCACCTGTAAGTTATCAGCTAGTTTTTCCATGATCTGCCCAACCTTATTGGCAACTTCGCCGCTTACCCCTGTGTCTATCTCATCAAAAATGATAGTAGGTAAGGCCGTGTTTTGTGCTACCAGTGATTTGATGCTTAGCATTAATCTTGATAGTTCACCGCCAGATGCTACTTTACTCATCTCTGCCAGGGCATGACCTTTGTTTGCCGAGAAGAGGAAACGCACATGATCGGTACCATCTTTAGTTAACTCAGTAGTGTTGGACGTATCAATTTTCAAAGCTGAATTCGCCATGCCCATTTCTGCAAGAGTTTCCAGTACTTGTTTTTCAATTTGCGGGATGATCCTGATACGGTTTGCCGATAATTTTGCAGCTAATTCTTCCAATTCTTTTTTATCGGTAGCCAATTGCTTTTCTAGTTTTTCTATCACTTCATCACCAAAAACAGCTTGCTGTATTTTGCCTGACAGGTCATCTTGTATCTGTAGCAGATCGGCAGTAGTATTTACACGGTGTTTTTTTTGCAAATTGTAGATCAGGCTTAAACGAGTATTGATCTCCTCAACGCGTGCTTCGTTGGTATGGGTGCGTTGCTCAAGGGTATCAATCTCGGCGGCAATATCTTTTAGCTCGATAATGGTGCTGTTGAGGCGCTGATGTAATTCGGTTATTTCAGGATTGAATTTCTCTAACGCTGATAATTGATGCGCTGCTTCACGCAGCTGTATTAATGCTGAGGTTTCGCCCTCATTCATTAAATAATAAGCGCCTAACAGGTTGCGCTTTATTTCGCCGGCATTATTCAAAGCATAAAGTTCCTGTTCCAATAGTTCCTGTTCATCGCCAGATAAAGTCGCTTTTTCCAATTCATCAAACTGAAACTGGAAGTAATCTAAATCAGCTTTTGCTTTATCGCTTTCCTCAATTAACTGCTGCAGGCGTGATGTTGATTTCTTATAAGCTTTGAATTTAGTGCGATAATCATTCAGCAGGTCATCATGTTTGGCTACGGAATCAACTATCAGCAATTGAAATTCAGGATCGTTAATTTCTAAAGTGGCATGTTGTGAGTGGATGTCAATCAGCTTTTCGCCTAAGGATTTAAGTGAATTAAGATTTACCGGGGTATCATTAACAAAAGCCCGGGATTTGCCATCGGCAGAGATCTCTCGCCTTAAAACGGTTTCAACTTCGTAATCGAGGTCGTTATCTTCAAAAAAAGATTTTAAATGAAAGCCCTCTATTTTAAAAGAGCCTTCGATAACGCATTTTTTCTGTTGATTGAAAAAATACCTGCTCTCGGCCCGCTGCCCTAATATAAGCGAAAGGGCGCCGAGTATGATTGATTTACCCGCGCCCGTTTCACCTGTAAGTATATTTAACCCTTTATCAAAACTGATTTCCAGGTTGTCAATTAAAGCGTAATTACTAATAGAAAGCCTTTGGAGCATAGCGTTAAAATAAGAACGCTAAAATACAAAATACTTTGTTAAGGCTTGGTTAGTTTGCGCTCTTTGTACTGTCTGTCTGTATGTTTTTTAGGTTCTTATTAACCTCGTCCTGTATGTTTTTTTGCATGTCTTCCATTTGCTTTTTCCACTCAGGGCTGTTGAATTGCGCGCTCATTTTTTCAGCTTGTTTTTGCATTTCCTTCGCCTGTTTCCTCCATACCTCGCTGTTAACTTGCTTGCTCATATGCTCAGCTTGTATTTTTATTTCAACCATTTGTTTTTTAAATTCCGGGCTGTTTACATATTGGTCACTCATTTTTTGAGCTTGCACCTTCATGTCTTCAACCTGTTTCTTCCATTCCGGGCTGTCAAACTGTGCTTTTATTTTTTCAGCCTGGTCTTTCATTTCTTCCCTTTGCTTCTTCCATTCTTCGCTGTTAGCCTGTTTGCTCATTTTTTCAGCTTGAATTTGCATGTCTTTAACTTGCTTCTTCCACTTCGGACTGTTGAATTCTTTCTGCATTTTCTTTGCATTCATCTTAATTTCAAACATCTGCTTTCTAAATTCGGGACTCATTTTAAAGTTTACTGCTGATGCAAAGCGTATGCTATCATTAAACTTAAAATCAAATGATGGGTTTTCTTCTAAAAATTCCTTCTTGTCTGATTCAGGCATTTCGTTTAATGAACTGTATTCTTTTTTGTCGCCATTGTCATTTACTATAACTATTTTAAATTTCTTTTTGGTGGTATCATTTAAAATTTTGGCGGTAGCTGTATCAGCATAAAGTATAATTGCTTTCTTTCTATGAGATGTATGTACAGCATAATTCACTGCTAAATGAGCTGTTGGTGTAGTCTCCTTTAAGTAGAAAGTTATTTTATGCGCTTTTTTGGCAGTTGTTTTAGCGGTACTATATTGTGGTATACCCCAGGCTAACAATGTGCCTATGGCTGCTATGGTAATAATTACAAGCAGGTTAAATTTGGGTAATGAATCTTTAGTTTTCATGGTGTTTAATCTTTTAATTCTGTTTAATAATGGATATTTTTTGTTGCCGGCAGATGCCATAGCCAGTGCATAATGCTGACTGTTTTGCTGCGCGATGACCAGTAGCGCTTTGGAGTAAGTGAAATTGTTATAATCAGCATCAATAACCATATCATCGCAGCAATGCTCGCGTTCTAACCTGATGGTTTTGGAGATCAACCAAACAAATGGGTTAAAGCAAAGGATGGTTTCCATAATGCACTGCAAAATGTTCAGCAGGTAGTCGTGGCGTTTTATGTGCGATAATTCATGCATTAATATGGCTTCAACCTGGTTACTATCGAGGTTGTTTATAAGCGACAGCGGGAATATAATGATAGGTTTTAGATAGCCGATAGTTAAAGGAATGGATATATGTTCAGAGAAATACAACGATACCGTTTTAACGATTTTTAGATTCTTGCATATTTCCTGCGCCTTGTTGGTCCACGATGCATCTGTTTGCAGGTTTTTTTGTTTGCGGATGTAATGGATATGTACAAAACCGCCGGTTAACTTTATGGCTTGCAGTATCAAACCTATCATGTACAAACCTGCTATGTATTTGGCATATTGTGTAATTAAGCCTTCAACCTGCTGTAATAAAGAGGGTGTGTGCGTTACGCCCAAAATCAGGTTATTGCCTGTGGAGAGTATCGAGTAATTGGCCATGGCCACATTGTGCAGGTATATTTTGAGCAGATTAGCCATAAACCAGCAGCAAATAATAGTTAGGCCAAGGTAGTTAGCATCGTACTTGTATTTTGAGGTGATACCGGGGAAAAGTTGCACCAATACCTGTAATGCAACATAAACTAATAGTGCCTGCCCAACAGACTCAAATATGGCCTGGCCAAGGGCGTTGATAAGGATGCTCGTTGTCATAACTCTAATTGTTTTTTTCTAAGTTATCCAGATAGTTTTTTATCATGTCCAGTTCTTCTTTGGATGCCTGCTTATTGCTAAGCACCTGCATTACCAATTGCGAAGAAGAACCATTAAATACGGTTGATATGATCTTATCTAATGCGGTATTCTGTGCCTGTTCACGGGTGATCAGCGCTTTGTATAAATGTGTTTTGGCAGTTGTGTCGCGTTCAACTAAACCTTTGTCGTGCATAATCTGCATTAATTTAAGGGTGGTAGTATAACCGGCGTCTTTTGTTTTTTCCAAAACCTCATGTACCTCACGCACCGAGCACTGGCCCTTTTCCCAAATGATCTGTAATATTTCCAGCTCGCTTTCTGTCGGTTTCATTTCCATCTTTTTGTATTACGAATTCTTTCGTACAAATATGTACGATATTTTTCGTACATGCAAATTATTTCACATTATTTAACAAAAGAGACGTGAGAAATTATGGGATGTTGCATGGCGGGGATAACTCACCCCGACTACGCTTCGCTGGTCGACCCTCTCTTCGCCTGCGGTGGAAAGAGGGTGGGAAAGTTTTTGCCCTCTTTCCCGCTTACGAAAGAGAGGGCAGGTGAGCGGCTGAGCGAAACCGGGTGAGTCGACACGTCAATGCATTTACTCACAGACTACGCTTCGCTCGTCGACTCTCGCTCCGCCTATGGCGCATAGAGGGTGAAGGCAATTTCGCGTTAAGGATTGAAATGGATACCGGCTATGTGACTAAGGCCTGTGCAGTATGAATGGAAAGCCTGCCCGCTGAATAGCGGGAGCGCCCAAAGCTTGTCGCGCTTTGTTGACTAACTCCGACGAGTAAAGAGGTAAGGACAAAAGTGAAATTAGCTATGCCGATGAAAATCCTACAAATCAAAAAGAAATCCCTTAAATCCAGGTTCCTATTATTTATTGCCTTGCAACGTGGCATATTTATTTCCATCGCCGGGATCGGCTTGGGTAAGTATGTTCATCGCTGCTATTCTGTCCTGCGGATCAGCTTTGGTAAAAATGGAGACTAACTCATCACTTTTAGCGGTATAAAATACCAGCGGGTACATAGCGCCTGAACGGGTTCGGTCAATTTGTTGCAGATCGGGTAAAAGGTTGGCAATTACTTTAATGCCTTTGCCGGTATTATCGGCCATTATATCAAGCCCGTTGCGATGATAATCATACATAAAGCTACGCAGTGGTGCATAGGCTTTATTATTAAGGTTTTCGGCTAACCAGTAACGGCTTACATTGTTATTATCAAAGGCTTTCCAGCCGGTATAGCTTGATGTTTGCGCCAGGTTAACTACGTTTTGTGCAAGCGTAAAGTATTGCGTACCACCATATCGCGAAAACGTATCATAATCCATACCTATAACTATGTAGGCGTAAAATGCCATTATCGAGCTTAAATTACTAGTAAAGCTTTGGTCGGAATAATCAATGGTTTGGCCCTGCTGGTAGGTAAAATCAATGTTCTTATCATTTAACAACATTACGGGGCTGTTGTAGGCCGAATTAAAAACCGGCCGTGACGATTGTACCTGTAATTCGCCGCTAAAGCTGCTGCTGCCATCCCAACTGGTTACATTCAGTACAAATGTACAATCAAATCTTTCCTGCGACTCAATCTGATCGGCGCACCATTTGTGGCCGTTTAAAAAGGTCTTCATAGCTGTTTCCAGCTCGGTAAATATGCGTTTGTTGGTAGTTTGTATTTTGGGGGATAAAACCGATACCCTTGCATTTAAATCCTGACCGAAAGCGGTGAAGCTTAAACAAATAAACAAAAGGTAAAGGCTAATTTTTTTCATTGTTTTATTAATTCAGCAACTTTTTGGCAAATATCCCGGGCGACTTCATCTTTAGTTTTCAAATCGAAAGTTGTTTTGTTAAGGTTATGGTCAATAATGGTTATTTTATTGGTGTTGCCTTTAAAACCGGCACCTGCGTCGTTAAGCGAATTTAATACAATAAAATCAAGATTCTTCTTTTTTAGTTTTAAAATGGCGTTTTGCTCCTCATCATTAGTTTCAAGCGCAAAGCCAACTAATAACTGGCCATCCCGTTTTTTCTCGCCCAGCGTTTTTAATATATCAACTGTGCTTTTCAGTTCTATGTTAAGGGTGCTGTTTTGTTTCTTTATTTTTTGGGGTGATGGATCAACGGGCGTATAATCGGCAATGGCGGCGCTCATTACGCAAACATCAGCATTAATATAATTTGCTTCGCAAGCCTGCAGCATTTCGGCAGCAGTAGTAACATCAATGCGGCTTACTTGCTGTTTACTAGTTTGGGCAGTTGGGCCGGTAATAAGCGTAACATCGGCACCCATAGTAGCAAATTCATCAGCAATAGCAAAGCCCATTTTACCCGACGAATGATTGCCAATAAACCTTACCGGATCAATAGCCTCATAAGTAGGGCCGGCGGTAACCAATATTTTTTTACCGCTTAACGGGAGTTTTTTTTTTAACTGCGCGGATATAAACGCAATAATCTCTTCCGGTTCTGCCATTCTTCCTTCACCGTGCAGGCCGCTGGCAAGTTCGCCCGTACCGGGATTGAGCATAATGTTTCCGTACAATTGAAGCTTTGCAACGTTTTGCGTAGTTGCCGGATGTTTCCACATATCCAGGTCCATAGCAGGAGCGAAATACACCGGGCATTTAGCCGAAAGATAAACTGCCAAAAGCAAGTTATCACAAAAGCCATTAGCCATTTTGGCAAGGGTATTAGCTGTAGCGGGTGCTATAATCAAAGCATCTGCCCATAAACCTAACTCCACATGGTTATTCCATTCGCCGGTTTCGGGTATAAAATAATCGACCAGTACTGGTTTTTTTGATAGGGTAGCAAGTGTTAAAGGCGTAATAAAGCTGGTGGCATCGTTAGTCATAATTACCTGTACATCGGCACCAGCCTTAACCAGCAACCGTACTAATAAAGCCGATTTGTACGCGGCTATACTTCCACAAACTCCTAAAATGATTTTTTTACCCTCAAACATATAATAACCGTTTTTTGCCGGTGCAATGGTAATAAATTTAAAATTAAACAAAAAAACTCCCCATTGGGGAGTTCCAAAATATTTTTTTGTGTTATCCGCCTAAAGCAGATAAAGTATTATTGTTGCTCTTTAGCAGGGTTACGGTGATATACCTTACCATCTAAAAATTCCTGAACAGCTACTAAAGTAGATTTAGGTAATTTTTCGTAGTATTTAGATATTTCAATCTGTTCGCGGTTTTCAAATATCTCTTCCAGATTATCGTTAGATGAAGCAAACTCAGAAAGTTTCGCGTGTAATTCTTCTTTGATATTATTTGAAAGCTGGTTAGCTCTTTTCGACATAATTACAATCGACTCATATATGTTGCCTGTTTCGGTATCCAACTCACGTAAATCGCGTGTCACTGTGCTGCTTGCAACAGCAGGCTTGTTAATGTTTGTAGTACTCATATCTTTTAATTTGGTATTTTCTGATCATTATTCCCTTTTTCTGATGTCGGCTGGGATTTTACCGTGTCTCTTTTAGCAATTTTGCGTGCAAGCCTTTGGTCGTTAGCTGCTTCGGCTAGTACATCTTTGGCTTGTACTATACCACGTTGACTATCTTTTTTCAAAACAGCAACATCATTTAAATACTTACTGTTTGGGTATTTGTCTCTAAACTGGTCGGCATCGGTAATAGCCAAGGTAAAACGGTCTTCCTGATAAAATTCAGCACTTTTCTTTGAATATAAGTATTGAGCTTTAATTGTTAAATACTCCATTTCCTCTGCATATTTAGTATCGGGGTAATCACGTAATGAGTTACCGAATGATATAACCGCTGCCTGGTAATCGCCAATAGTTAAATATAACTTAGAGTTAGCGTATGACTTTTCTTCCAGCTTGTCGCGTAAGTTTTGTATCAATTTACCTGCTTCAGCAACACGCTCGCTTTTTGGGTATAAGTTGATGAACAACTGCAATGCATCAATAGCGCTTAAAGTATTCGACTGATCAAGCGAGAAGATCGGCGAATCAAGGTAATAGCAATAAGCCGCCATAAACCGGCACTCCTCAGATCTTGTGCTGTTAGGGTAAGTGTCCGCGAAAGATTTAAAGTGATATCTTGCCGATGTATAATCATGCAACCTATAGTTGGTATAAGCGTAGTAGTAGTATAAATCTTCCGCTTGTTCCTGTCCACGGTAGCGGGCAACCAACACATCAAATAGCTCTAAAGCCTTGCTGTAGTTCTTTTTATTATAAAGCCTTATAGCCTCTTTATATTTTTTGGCGTAATCGTTACTTGCTTTTAACTTCTCAAACTTGCTTTTGCAGCTGCCAAACGCAAGTAGTAATACAATTAAAATAGCCCCTAATAAATAGTATTGTTTTTTAAACATCGTGCAAAGATAGTTGAATAATGTAATTCAGTCAATTATTTTATTTATAAGCAGCTAATATATAGCCACTTTTTTGTACACGTGTTATATATATATAGTATTTAACATCTTTTAACCTTTATACAGGCAAGTAAATGGGGGCTATTACTATATAGTATATATGGGGAAAAACGGATCTGTTCAACTACCGTCTTATACACTTGTATATTATAGTATGTTTTTTACGATTATGGTTATTTGCTTACCTGGTTTATATGTACAGTATATATGGCTGCATATATACTGTATAATATAGGGCGTTCCCTGTGGGCCAGGCTGTTCGCTCATACGGCTGCTGGCATTAGGCTTGGGCCTGCACTAAACCCGGCGATTGGCCGGTATCCGCTGCCATCCCTAACGCATCTTATCCATTTTTTATGTGTAACTGATACACACTAGTATTCATTGCTATTTTTTCCTACTGATTTGCAAAGCTTTACAAGTTTTATTGAATAATTATTAGTCAAGGCATTGCAAAATATGAAAATGTGGTTACCTTTGCACCCCGCAAAAGAAGGTAACGCGATGTTGCATTTAGCAGGTGAAAAAAAGTTGAAATAAAAGCTGCGAAATACAAAAAGGTTTATACCTTTGCAGCCCGCAAACGAGGAGAAGAGTAGAGGGGGGAAAGGGCGGGAAGAAATTTTAGAAATAAAGTTTTGGAATAAGAAAAAGGTTTATACCTTTGCAGTCCCAAAAGAAAGGGTCGCCGGAGGGTGAGAAAGTAAGAGCTGAAAGGCGGGAAAGTTAGAAGCGATTTCTAACAGACAAAAATGAGAAGTTAGCCTTGCGATAAGGTAAAACATATAGGTGTCCGGGATGGATTCACCGACAAAGTTCTTTTAAGAAATAGAAAATCATGTAGCGTAGCAGGCTAACAAAGGGGTAACCCGGAATTAGTTTGAAATACGAAAAGAAGAGAGGAAAAGTGGATCTGTGAAAAGATATATAATAATACACAGATTCTATTAATTGATAATAGGGTCAGTGAACAAACAAAACATTTTACAATGGAGAGTTTGATCCTGGCTCAGGATGAACGCTAGCGGCAGGCCTAATACATGCAAGTCGGACGGGATTGGAGAGCTTGCTTTCCATGAGAGTGGCGCACGGGTGCGTAACACGTATGTAACCTACCTTCGTCAGGGGGATAGCCTCTCGAAAGAGAGATTAAGACCGCATAACATTATAGGATAGCATTATTTTATAATCAAATATTTATAGGACGAAGATGGGCATGCGGAACATTAGCTAGTTGGTAAGGTAACGGCTTACCAAGGCTACGATGTTTAGGGGATCTGAGAGGATGACCCCCCACACTGGTACTGAGACACGGACCAGACTCCTACGGGAGGCAGCAGTAAGGAATATTGGTCAATGGGCGGAAGCCTGAACCAGCCATGCCGCGTGCAGGAAGACGGCCCTACGGGTTGTAAACTGCTTTTATACGGGAATAAACCTTGATACGTGTATCAAGCTGAATGTACTGTAAGAATAAGGATCGGCTAACTCCGTGCCAGCAGCCGCGGTAATACGGAGGATCCAAGCGTTATCCGGATTTATTGGGTTTAAAGGGTGCGTAGGTGGCCTGTTAAGTCAGGGGTGAAAGACGGTAGCTTAACTATCGCAGTGCCCTTGATACTGATGGGCTTGAATGAACTAGAGGTAGGCGGAATGTGACAAGTAGCGGTGAAATGCATAGATATGTCACAGAACACCAATTGCGAAGGCAGCTTACTATGGTTTTATTGACACTGAGGCACGAAAGCGTGGGGATCAAACAGGATTAGATACCCTGGTAGTCCACGCCCTAAACGATGAATACTCGATGTTGGCGATATACGGTCAGCGTCTAAGCGAAAGCGTTAAGTATTCCACCTGGGGAGTACGCCCGCAAGGGTGAAACTCAAAGGAATTGACGGGGGCCCGCACAAGCGGAGGAGCATGTGGTTTAATTCGATGATACGCGAGGAACCTTACCCGGGCTTGAAAGTTAGTGAATGATACAGAGACGTATCAGTCCTTCGGGACACGAAACTAGGTGCTGCATGGCTGTCGTCAGCTCGTGCCGTGAGGTGTTGGGTTAAGTCCCGCAACGAGCGCAACCCCTATGTTTAGTTGCCAGCATGTAATGATGGGGACTCTAAACAGACTGCCTATGCAAATAGAGAGGAAGGAGGGGACGACGTCAAGTCATCATGGCCCTTACGTCCGGGGCTACACACGTGCTACAATGGGCAGTACAGAGGGCAGCTACCTGGCAACAGGATGCCAATCTCAAAAAGCTGTTCACAGTTCGGATCGGGGTCTGCAACTCGACCCCGTGAAGTTGGATTCGCTAGTAATCGCAGATCAGCAATGCTGCGGTGAATACGTTCCCGGGCCTTGTACACACCGCCCGTCAAGCCATGGAAGCTGGAAGTGCCTGAAGTGCGTAACCGCAAGGAGCGTCCTAGGGTAAAGTCGGTAACTGGGGCTAAGTCGTAACAAGGTAGCCGTACCGGAAGGTGTGGCTGGAATACCTCCTTTCTGGAGCAGATTCGCTGCCTCTCACCATGAGCATATTCAAAACTGCTCGTTACATGATTATTTCTTAAGATTGGTTGATAACGACTGAAGAACAGAGGTTAGAGATTGGTAAAACAATCACTAAATCGCTCATTCAGTCCATCACTAATTAAAAACACACAAAAGGAAAACCCAAAAGATGAAGCCATCAGTGGCGCTAAACATCTGAAATGGCGGGATTGTAAGAAATTACGATTTACGATTTACGAGTTACGATTGACTGAAATCTAAAATCGTAAGTCTGGAATCCGAAATCATAAAGTCCCGTAGCTCAGTTTGGTTAGAGCACTACACTGATAATGTAGGGGTCAGCAGTTCAAATCTGCTCGGGACTACAGGGTGAAGTTGGGAAGTTAAAAGTTGAAAGTTAAAAGTCAAAAAACTTTAAGCCTTAAACTTTAAACATTCAACTATAATCTTACGGGGGATTAGCTCAGCTGGCTAGAGCACCTGCCTTGCACGCAGGGGGTCAACGGTTCGAATCCGTTATTCTCCACGCTTTAAGTCAAAAGTAAAAAGTCGAAAGTCGAAAGTCCCGCAAGAGACACAGGACATGGAACTCAATACTGAAGACTTAGATAACGTTCTTTGACATATTGGAAGAAGTAATTGAAAGAGAAAACAACAGTAGGGACGGTTGTTGGCTTTAAGATTAAGGAATTGGGTAAGGGAAACAGGGCTTCGGTCTTGCTACTAGATACTGACTACTTGATACTAAACGACAATCTAACTAAAAAGCATACATACCGAGCAAAAGGCGGTATAGTAGAAGAAAGTAAGAAAGGGTACACGGGGGATGCCTTGGCTCTCAGAGGCGATGAAGGACGTGATAAGCTGCGATAAGCCGCGGGGATCAGCAAATATGAATTGATCCGCGGATTTCCGAATGGGGAAACCTAACTATTTGAAGAATAGTTGCATAAATGCGCGAACCTGCTGAACTGAAACATCTAAGTAAGCAGAGGAAGAGAAAACAACAGTGATTTCCAGAGTAGTGGCGAGCGAAATGGAAACAGCCCAAACCGGCTATGTTACGGCATAACCGGGGTTATAGGACCACAACATGAATATTAAAATGAACCGGAACGGGGTGGGAAACCCGGCCATAGAGCATGAGAGCTGCGTACGGGTAAGTAATAATAGGATAGTGGTATCCTGAGTACCGCGAGGTCGGAGACGCCTTGTGGGAATTTGCCGGCACCATCCGGTAAGGCTAAATACTCCTGAGAGACCGATAGTGAACCAGTACCGTGAGGGAAAGGTGAAAAGAACCCCGAACAGGGGAGTGAAATAGAACCTGAAACCGTGTACTTACAAGCGGTCGGAGCGGACTTGTTCCGTGACGGCGTGCCTTTTGCATAATGAGCCTACGAGTTACTCCTCTCTGGCAAGGTTAAGTGGTTCAGCCACGCAGCCGAAGCGAAAGCGAGTCTGAAAAGGGCGTATAGTCAGAGGGGGTAGACGCGAAACCTTGTGATCTACCCATGGACAGGTTGAAGGTGCCGTAACAGGTACTGGAGGACCGAACCGATAAACGTTGAAAAGTTTCCGGATGATCTGTGGGTAGGGGTGAAAGGCTAATCAAACTGGGAAATAGCTCGTACTCCCCGAAATGTTTTTAGGAACAGCCTGGCGGTTGAGTTAATAAGAGGTAGAGCTACTAATTGGGTGCGGGGGAGTCAAATCCTACCAAATCCAGATAAACTCCGAATGCTTATTAATATACGCTGGAGTGAGGCTCTGGGTGCTAAGGTCCAGGGCCGAGAGGGAAAGAACCCAGACCATCAGCTAAGGTCCCCAAATTAACGCTAAGTTGAACTAACGAGGTCCGATTGCACAGACAGCTAGGATGTTGGCTTGGAAGCAGCCATTCATTTAAAGAGTGCGTAACAGCTCACTAGTCGAGCGATCGGGCATGGATAATAAACGGGCATTAAGCGTTATACCGAAGCTATGGATTATATACAATGTATATACTGGTAGGGGAGCATTCTAATTGCCGGCGAAGCGGATACGTAAGTTACCGTGGAGGTATTAGAAAAGCAAATGTAGGCATAAGTAACGATAAGGCGGGAGAGAAACCCGCCCACCGAAAGACTAAGGTTTCCTGATCAACGCTAATCGGATCAGGGTTAGTCGGGGCCTAAGGTGAAGCCGAAGGGCGTAGCCGATGGACAACTGGTTAATATTCCAGTACTTTTTATAACTGCGATGCGGTGACGGAGTAGTGACACTGACGCGAACTGACGGAATAGTTCGTTAAAGGCCGTAGGTATAGGGCGTGTAGTTAAGTACGCATGCTTTGCTGAAAGCTGATAGTACCTTGAGCCTTCGGGTAAGAGGATAGTTCAGGTAATCAGACTTCCAAGAAAACCCGCTAAGCTTCAGGTTATAAAAACCCGTACCGTAAACCGACACAGGTAGTCGAGGAGAGAATCCTAAGGTGCTCGAGTGAATCATGGCTAAGGAACTCGGCAAAATGGCCCTGTAACTTCGGGAGAAGGGGCGCTGACAGCAATGTCAGCCGCAGTGAAAAGGCCCAGGCGACTGTTTAACAAAAACACATGGCTATGCAAAATCGAAAGATGACGTATATGGCCTGACACCTGCCCGGTGCCGGAAGGTTAAGAGGGGATGTTAGGGTTAAACCGAAGCATTGAATCGAAGCCCCGGTAAACGGCGGCCGTAACTATAACGGTCCTAAGGTAGCGAAATTCCTTGTCGGGTAAGTTCCGACCTGCACGAATGGTGTAACGATCTGGGCGCTGTCTCAGCCATGAGCTCGGTGAAATTGTGGTATCGGTGAAGACGCCGGTTACCCGCAACGGGACGGAAAGACCCCATGCACCTTCACTACAACTTAACATTGATATCGGATACAGGATGTGTAGGATAGGTGGGAGACTGTGATCCGGCTTCGCTAGGAGTCGGTTAGTCAACGTTGAAATACCACCCTTTCTGTATTTGGTGTCTAACCCGGTTATGCCGGGGACATTGTTTGGCGGGTAGTTTGACTGGGGTGGTCGCCTCCAAAAAGGTAACGGAGGCTTTCAAAGGTAAGCTCAATACGCTTGGTAACCGTATGAGGAGTGCAATAGCATAAGCTTGCTTGACTGTGAGACAGACAAGTCGATCAGGGTCGAAAGACGGATATAGTGATCCGGTGGTTCTGCATGGAAGGGCCATCGCTCAAAGGATAAAAGGTACGCTGGGGATAACAGGCTGATCTCCCCCAAGAGCTCATATCGACGGGGAGGTTTGGCACCTCGATGTCGGCTCGTCACATCCTGGGGCTGGAGAAGGTCCCAAGGGTTGAGCTGTTCGCTCATTAAAGTGGCACGCGAGCTGGGTTCAGAACGTCGCGAGACAGTTCGGTCCCTATCTGTTGTGGGCGTTGGAAGTTTGAGTGGGGCTGACCTTAGTACGAGAGGACCGGGTTGGACTAACCTCTGGTGAATCTGTTATGGCGCCAGCTGTATTGCAGAGTAGCTACGTTGGGAATAGATAAGCGCTGAAAGCATCTAAGTGCGAAACTAGCCACAAGATGAGACTTCCATTGAGGGTCGTAGCAGACTACTACGTTGATAGGTTACAGGTATAAAGGTGGTGACATCATAGCCGAGTAATACTAATTGCCCGAAGCTTTCTCATAGCAGGTAATAATAGGGTTGAAAGTGGATGAGTTGAAAGTATAAAGTTATATCCGCAAGGGTGTTCACTTTAAACCTTAAACTTTGAACTTTCAACCTGAACAAACACTAAACTGTTGTTTTCTCTTATTCAATCACTTCTTTCAATAATATGTCATTGTTTATTGGTGAGTAGTTTATTAAGTTGATTGTGTGAGTAGTTCTAAAACTATTCAACCATTCACCACTTAACAAATCAACCAATCAACAAAAAATATTCAGGTGCCTATATCGGCGGTGTCCACCTCTTCCCATTCCGAACAGAGAAGTTAAGCCCGCCAGAGCCGATGGTACTGCAGTAAAATGTGGGAGAGTAGGTCGGTGCCAAATCTTATCAGCCAAACGGCTGTTAATCAGAACCCTTCAATCTAATGATTGAGGGGTTTCCTGGTTTAATACCTTTTGCTAAACAAGAACAACAACAAACAACAACATAACAGAATTGCCCGTGCTTAACCAGCACGGGCTTTTCGCGTTTAGAGAGAATGAGAGGGAGAGAAAAACAGGAGATATTGTAGTCGCAGACTATAGTCTTAGTGGTACGTAGTCAGAGACTACGTACAGCTGGATTAAATATTTTTGTATTAAATTAGCGAGACAAATAGCTTTAATTTAATTCATTGATAAATGCCTAAATTCTTTAAGTCCAAGTTATATGCTTCAATTTTTATTTGCACTTTATCTATTATAATAACAATTATCTTATCGTTTATTTTAAAATCGCCAACTGATTCCATTATCTCTGTATTATCCCTTTCGTTTACAATTATTGGTTCACTTGCCACTGTTTCCACATTAATAATAGCTTTAATGCTTTATGATCAATTTGGATTGAAAAATAGATTTGTTGAACATCAAACTAATAAAGTAATTGAATTGATTGATCTATTAAAAGGCAAGGTAATATATTGTAAGTCAGACAGAATTGAATATTTAATAAGACCCAGTCAGAAGTTCCTCATTAACGTAAATGAATATTTATACTATCAGAATGATTCAAAAAAGATAATCGTAATCTCATCTGGTGATTATCAAGATGGTATTGAAGGTTTATTATCATTAAAAAAAAGTTATTGGATGCCCAATTCAATAAAAAGCAAAATGGAATTCTTAGATATTGCGGGCACATTTGACTTTGATGATTCAATAGAAAATTATATTAAATTGAGCTTTAAGGAAAATTCCAATACTGATTTAAAAATACCTTTTAACAGTCCTACGTTTGAATATTTTAATAAAAATCTATTGATGTTAATTGTTGAAATTGAAGATTGGTTGCAAACCCGTTCTGGACTTAAAATTGATTTTAAAATGGAGGAATCCCACTAAATAAACTATAAATGATAACACAAACACAATGTCCTGAATGTAAAAGTTACAAAGTGGAAAGCTTTAAATCTGGTGCAATTAAATTCGGCCTGGGTTGTATAGCTGGCGCTATAATTGCTTTAATATTTCTTCCAAATCATTATATAATATCAATTATACTTGCTCTTTTAGGACTTTTGTGTGTAATCAATGGAGTTAGAAATTCGGATGATTTCACATGTAAAGCATGCAATTATAAGTTTAAACTTTAATTGTACTTTTTATAAATAAGAACTCACGGTCTAGGAACTTATGTTTTCTCTGTACATTAGAAAAGGAAGCTATAGCAGCCCCCGCGGCTAAGGCCTTGTGTAGTATGAGCGCATAGCGGGGCTCTCCTTTGTAGAAAGCTGTGACTTTGTTTTTCTAGAAAAAGAATATTTAGCTACAGTACTCAATTGTCACAATCAATAAATTTAAGCCTTCGTTTAATCAACGAAGGCTTTTTTCGTTTATTTAGCAATTGAAATCAATCTTATATCATCTAATGCTGATATTTGCATCCATCATTTTATAATACACATGATACAAAAAAGGAATTTGCACTGGTTTAAACTGTTGTTTGTATGGAAAGGATCTGTTTTGCCAAGGCTGCTCCCACGGTTAATAGTGTTATTTGTTTTGAGTATTGCTGTTGTTTATTTTAAGGGCACATTATTCAATCATAAGATCTCGTTAAACCCGGCCCCGTTTACTTTATTCGGTATAGCACTTGCCTTATTTTTAGGTTTCAGGAACAGCGCGAGTTATGATCGATTTTGGGAAGGACGTAAGTTATGGGGAGCTTTGTTGAATACGACGAGATCATTAGCGAGGCAATGTATTACTTTGAGTGGGTATAAAAGCCCATCTATAGAGACTAATACTTTCATTAATTACCTGATCGCTTTTACTTATGCCCTGAAACATCAGTTAAGAGGTACAGATGCCAGCAGTGATATGCAAAAATGGTTACCTGATGAGTTTGCACAGAAACTAAGTAGTGTTAAATATAAACCGATGATCATTCTTTCGGAGGCTGCGAAATGGGCAAGGGATGCGAAGGAAAAAGGTAATATGGATTCCATAATACTTACTGCTTTTGATGAGAACTTTAATGAGCTTTCAAATATTGTTGGTGGTTGCGAAAGAATATCATCTACGCCAATCCCTTTTACTTATAAGATTATGCTCCACCGGACGGTTTATTTTTATTGCCTGTTATTACCTTTTGGGTTTGTGGATAGTATTGGTTGGATGACTCCGATAATCGTATTATTTATTGCCTATACCTTTGTTGCTTTGGAGGCTATTGCTGATGAAATTGAAGAACCTTTCGGTGTAGAACCAAACGACCTGGCTTTAAATGGGATGAGCGATATGATCAGAAATACTTTACTGGAAATTTCGGGTAAGCAAATTGATATAAATCCGGCGATGGATCTATATATCGCGGATTAAATCAGTACTTATTTCTCAATGCGATAAAGTATCCAATCGTCGCTCTGGTAAACTGTACGCAGATTTAGTGCTGAGTTTGCCAGCTTTATAATGGCTATATATTTATTATTAAGTTGTGTGTAACCGGTAACAATATTTTTCGCTGTCGCAATTAATATATAGTCGTCGTATTTTTGAGGGGACTCGATAGCACTGGAGAATTCGTCCTGGTAAGGCATGGTGAGCTGCTTAATATTGTTTACATAAGCAATTACCGGGTAGGCAATGGCATCATCAACCAAAACATTGGAATTACTTGGAAGCCCATTTAAGTAGTAGGAAATGTCGCGATTGCTATCCTGGTTATCAATGCTGGATGGTTTGCGGGTTAATAGCGTTGTTATAAAGTTTCTTTCTTCGGGTAAATTAGATTTCGCCAAAAATAAGTAACCCGTAAAAATTTGTATAGGCACTAATATTATAAGTGCAAGTTTTAATATTTTTTGCCGATGTATTAGTTGCGCTTTAAAGGTGATACATAATAGAGCCAGTACCAGGAAAATGAGGTAATACTCATAGGATAAAAATACTTTATCGTATTTTATATGTAGAAATTCGATAAGCCCAAAGGGGGTTAATAGTGTGAGTATTTGGTAGGTGCTGCGCCTGAACAGATAAATGGCCAATATTATCATCGGACAAAATACTAAGGCTTTTAAACTAATCAGCAGTGATATTTCCTGCGGGATGATCGTACTTGCCCGGGTGCTGGTGATCTGGTCGAAATTCACCCTTTCGCTCAACACGTTCCATGTTGCGTAAGGGCTCTCTAAAAAGTAATTTAAATCGTTAGCGTGAGTTAGGTTGAGCAATTTGAAAACTATTACTGACGCAATAGGCAGTATAAAAATGATGATGTATAAGGCAAATGTTTTGCTAATAAGCTTGCGGCGTAACGAAGGACTATTAAAGCTTAAAAACAGTCGGAATATGGATTCTTTTTCGCTGAGATTTAAGCTTTGTATAGCTATTGATAACACCAGCGGGATAAAGAATAGGGTAAGCCAGATAAATTTATAATCGCAAAACACCAATACAACCAGGCATATACTGGCTATGGAGATATGGAATGTTGTATTTGATTTGTAAAACTTGAGTATATTAAGGAAGAATAGATAAAAGAAGATAAGCACCAAATAAATACCTTTACCTGAGCATGCCGCATAGAGTATGCCGGGATGAAGCATGAATAGTATCAGCAGTATTAGCATGTAAAAATCATCATTAAATCTTTTTACCAGGGTGCCGGCCATGATGTTAAATAATACGGCGGTACCTATGGCTGAGGCGATAACCGGCGCGAGCATTTTGCTACAGGTTATAAAAAATATGAATGTGGCGTAGAATGGAAAGATAGGTGAGGTTAAGCCCATTACTTTAATTCTGTTACCCACGCCGTCAAATACTATGCGGGCTTTTTCGATATAAAAAAGAGACTCCGCGTTGGTATAGCCTAATTTGTTGAGATAGGCGCCGCAAACCAGGTAATATATCGCTAAAAACAGCGTAATTAATGCTAAGAAGAATGATTTGGAGAATCTCATTTAACTACGTTTACCGGGTTATTAACTTTACTTATACCGTGGTTGGTTTTTTGCCAGTAAAAAGGCTTAACAATTAATTCGTATAAGCCCATATAGGCAGCGATG
>Ga0207023_10053_pt1 | contig 33308 bp, 31 predicted proteins | sample Alteio_BWMinCont_47_FD_153464 | JGI IMG/M metagenome (GOLD analysis project Ga0207023, IMG submission 153464) | Enriched cells from forest soil in Barre Woods Harvard Forest LTER site, Petersham, Massachusetts, United States -... | ecosystem: Environmental > Terrestrial > Soil > Temperate forest >... | reverse complement strand
TCTTAACCAAAAAATCGCATCACCCTATAAGCCCATTTCCATGCTAGGTGAAAAAGCTTAAATAAATGGAAAAATGGTTCACCTATATAATTGAATGTTCCGACAAAACTTTTTATGTTGGAACAACAAATGATATTGAGAAAAGGATGGCCAAACATAATGCTGGTAAGGGAGCAAAATATACAAGAGGGAGAGGCCCTGTCGAAATCCGCTACACACGTTGCTTTGAATCCAAATCGGAGGCATGCAAATATGAATACCAGCTAAAACAATATACAAGAATTGAAAAACTTGCTATAATACAGAATGTTCAGTAAAAAAATCTGTAAAGAGTGTCAGCTCCCCGGAATTAGAAAGGGTAAACATGAGATTAGTTTTGCATTAGAATTTGTTAAAACATGTAAATAGCTAAAAGTATGTGCTTAACTTAGTCGTCTAATTATCTAAATTAGATTCCGTTATGTTTGAACTAAGTAAGAAAATACTCGAAAAAGTCAGTTTTGACAGAGCTTTGTTTTATAAAGAATTAGTAAAAACTTTAAACTGGCTAAAGCCCGATGAAAAAATGCTTTTAAAAGCATGGTGCATAACTAACTTTGGGCATTTATACAAGGATGTAATTACTGATGCTTTTAAACTTGTTACTAAAACTTAATAATCCTCTGTTAAGTTTTTAACATCCTATATGAAAATAGATAGTCTTCTTTTGTACAAAGTTCCGAACAACCAAAATAAGAAGATAAAATCGGGATTGGTTTTATTCATTTCAATTATAACCTTATTTACAAGCTGTTCGCCAAAACTGCATGTTTCCAAGAGTACTTGGCAAGGCACGCCTATTACCGTAGATGGTAGTTCCGCTGACTGGACATTACCTTTACAATACAGTGATCCTGATACAAAAGTAAATTACAGCGTTTCAAACGACCAAAACAATCTATATATCTTTATTGAGTCGAATGAAGATGCTACCGTTACCGGCATTACTAAAAATGGATTTCAAGTATGGATAGATACAACCGGTAGAAAGAACCATCAGGTTGGAATTCTATGTCCTTTCCCTCAAAGAGCCGAAAACCCCGCTGATAATAATGGTCAGCGACAAAGAAGAAATTCAAATGCAGGGAATAATAGTCAGCAGCAATATGGCGGCATACCCGATGCAGCCAACCAAAGCAGTGTGCACCGCCGTTTTATTGAAAGAACAAAACAAATACACGTTTCAGGTTTTAAAACCATTCCCGATGGTTTGATAAAACTGCCTGATACCTGCGGAATAAGCATTGGTGTAAGCTGGGACAACTCCAACTATTTATTATATGAAGTAGCTATTCCCCTTAAATCATTTTTAAAATATCCGATCCTATCATCTGACAGTTCTAAAACTATTGGCATTACATTCAATTTTACCAGCATTCCAAAAGGAAGCAATAATGGAAATGGAGGCAGTGGCATACATCCGGGCTTTGGTATAGGAATGGGCATGGTAGGATTTATGATGGATGGCGGTGGTGGCAGCAATAGTATACCTCAACCTCAAGCCGAAACTATTTGGCGGCCATTTCATCTAGCAACAATACCGGTTAAAGGAAGGTATTAAGCTGATTTTGCCTTCCCTCTGTTTACATATTGCAACAATGCAAAAAATAAAATAATAGCAAGCACTGCAAAAGCTGCTTCTGTATCCAACATGCCTCTTGGTCCGTGATGCGTGTATGCCCATCCTTCAATAATGGTCATATAGTAAATAGGGGCGTTGGAAAGCGAAGCATATACAGTATATTTTGTCCCGGCAGCTCCTTGGCCTATTGTTTCAAAAACAAAAGCACTGAATGCGGTGTAAGATGCACCAAGCAGCAAGGCATATAGTGAGGTCCAACCGATATACATTATTTGTGTGTGTGGGCAATATGCCATAGCCACAGCACAAATAGCCTGGAGTACTCCAAAAACAACGTATGCAATTCTACGGTCACTTCTATCGCATATCCATCCACCTAGTAAACAACCAATTGCACTAATAACACCACTCATTGTACCTGTAACAAATGCAACGGTATCTGCACTGGCATGCCAACTTCCGGAAACGGCTGCCCATAAATTTTGGGCCGCACCTGTACCTAAAGGAAGAAAACACAAAGCCATTGCTAATACACCCAACCTTGCTTTTAGCGTATTCCAAAGATCTTTCAGAAGGTTCTCAATAGTTTTAAAAATCTTTGTATCCCGCACGGTTGAAGGATGTTCCTTCACAAAGAAAAGGCCGAAACAACAAAGCACACATGCTAAAGCAAGTATTGCTGCAGGCATCCATGTGTAGTTTAAATGTTCTGCTAAAAATAGCCCTACTCCACCTCCAAGACCAGCACCACCAAGATTACCTGCATTAAGATATCCGCTCATTCTACCTCTTAATTCATCGGGTGTATCGTAAGCAGCAAGTCCATTTGTGGCAATGCCTAAAAAAGAGGAGGCAACGCTTCCTATTATTACAATTATGGTTAAAAGAGGAAGGCTTGATTCTTTAAAAGGTAAAATGCCTAATGCTAATATCCCTGCGGCAGTAATAATACTTGATAGTATATACCATTTCTTTAAAGTAAAAAAAGTATCAACAAGAGGCGCCCACAAAAATTTTAATACCTGTGGCAATATACTTGCACCTACTAATGCAGCAATTGCTTCCACCGAAATGCCTGCTTTTGCCAGTAAAAATGCAAGCGTAACAGAAACATATCCTGAAATAACACCAAAAGGTAATGCTAGAAATAAGAAAACAATTGGGTGTGCAGGTGTATGAGATTCCTTATTAGGAATAGTTATGGTTTTATTCATATCGGGATGCAAGATACAGAATATTCTACTTTATCGAATTCTGATATTTTGGGAACATTATTTAGTAACCTCTGAACAGTATAATTTAATAATAACATAAGCTTCTGTTATGCCAAGTTCACCAGCTTTACTAAAATCTTCGCAAGCATCAAGCTTATTGTTCTCGCAAAATAGTAATAGCCCTCTATTATAATAAGCATCAGCAAAGTCCGCATTAATTTGTATGGCAATGTTATAATCACCCACTGCTCCGCTAAGGTCATGCAATTTATATTTCACATAGGCTCTGTTATAATAAGCAAAAGCAAAATCCGGTTCTATTTGTATTGTTTTACTAAAGTCTGCTAATGCCTTTTTGTATTTATCTTCTGTAGGGTCATTACCTACTTTATATGTTTTATTTATATAGGTGTATTGAGTATTATCATCCAACTGGCTAAGTGCTTCTGTTTCTTCGCAGATATCAATTCCTCGCGCAAAATAGGCAATCGCACAACCGGTGTCTTGTTCTATAATTTTATCATAGTCTTTACCGGCGGCATTAAATAATTGCATATTTGTTTTTTGTATTGCCTTTTGAAGGGCTAATTCCAACTGTCCATTTTTATCTTTTGCTGCTTGATTAATACTACTTTTTGTGTTATCTTTCGCAGTATCTGGATATTGTATTTTTTTATTTGTCAAACAAAAAATATTGTATTCTTGTTTATCCTTTTTAAATAAAAAGGGGAAATACCCAGGCTTTCCATAATTGTTGTCCTTACTAGCAATTTTATAGATGGGCATTAAATCAATACTAGCTGTATCTGCCAGCTTTTTATCAACGCTATTAAAATTAGAATTTAATGCTAACAAATGCGTTAATCTGGTTGAATCATTTGCCTTCTGAATAGTATCTCTGAAACGATTTGCTTCAGCCATATAATTAGCAAGAATATAGTCTGATTTTGCCCCGGCATAATCATGCAAACTTTCTTTTACTCGTGCCCTGTCGTTATAGGCTTCAACAAAATAGGGGAATAATTCAAGCGTTGTGTTATAATCCTTTATAGCACCTTGATAGTCTTTGGTTTCATATTTTAGGTTAGCTCTGTTAACCAAAGCTTGTATGTTTTTAGGATTCAGTGTTAATACTTTATCAAAATCGGCAATAGCTACTCTATATTCTTTTTTATTGGCCTCAATAATCCCCCGGTCAAAGTATGCAACGGCATTTGTAGGATCATAATTGATAACCATGTTGTAATCTTCCAAAGCTTCGTTATCATTATTTAATTTTGAATTAGCTTCGGCTCTGTTAAAATAGGCAAGTGTATTGGTTGAATCTATTTTCAAGGCATGATTATATTGTTCAATAGCCTCTAGGTATTTACCTAAGTCTGCATCCGTCATTCCTATGCGTACATAAATATCTTCGCTTTGAGGATTAATTTTAAGCGCCAAATTATAACATATTAAAGCACTATCAAATTTATTGATTGCGTTTTCGCCCATGCCCATACATAGATATAGGTTTTCACTCATATATTTCATGCGTAAGGCAGCCGTACAATCACTAATTGCACCGTGATAATTTTGAGCAGAGAGTTTGAAAAATGCCCTTTCCACCAATAATACCGGATCGTTACCCGCTCCATCAATTACATGATTGATGTCTTTAATAGCGCCTTCATAGTCTCCTAAGCGATAGCGGACAAGCCCCCTGTAATGGTAGGCATCATAAAGCAAGGGATTATACATGGATATGGCGCCGTTCAGATCTTGCACAGCACCCAGATTATCTTTAAGATAATATTTGCAAACCCCTCTATAAAAATAAGCCGCATATTCACTTGGATATACCTCAATACAGATATCTAACTTTTGTATTGCTTCAAAATATTTTTTATTAGTTATATCTGCTCTGGCCTCAATAAGATATGTATTTACATTAAGTTGCGCAAAAGCGTTTATTGCAAAAACGAATTGAATAATAAGTATCAAACGAAATTTCAATAATGACATAAAAAGACAGCGATAAAGACTCCAAAATTACATTTTTAACGGCTTACCGTATATTATAAAAAGGGGATAGTATTGCCTTGAATTTATTTTCTGGGGCAATGCATCTGATATATTAAAAATGCTTCTTCTTTTTACAAGTTCAAAGCTATTTCGGTGTTGAATTCTTTTTAATTTCTGATTTCATAAGAAAAGGGCCCTAAGTTCTTTACCCACATTTTCAGAATCTAAGCCGCTTTCAGCTTGGTGAAATTGCTGGTCTCCATATAGTCCCGAAACGTAATTTTTAGCATTCAAAGCTTTGAACCTTTCAACGTAGATATTCATTTCAGAAAGCTTTAATGCAATAGATTGCCCTAATCCACCAACCTCTACATGCTCTTCTGCAATTAACAGTTTTTTAGTTTTTTTAATACTATCTGTTATGTTCAATGGAATATCTTTTATAGGTAGATCAATAGCAGTGAATAAATCTGCTTTATCCAACAAATTATTTTTTGTTAACGCATCTAAAACATTCATAACTATAGGCCCTAGCGCAATAACTGTCAGTTGCGGTTTTGCAGATGAAAGCACTTGATTAAACTGCCCCAAGCGCTGTTGTTTCTGAGGTGAGGCTTTACTGCTCCCTAACCTGAAATAAGCCGGCGATGGGTCCGAAAGCAGTTCGCTCAACATAGGTTCCACATCATCGGAAAAAGCAGGCACTATACATTTCATATTTGGCAGGCTACCCAATGCGGCAATATCACTTATAGCATGGTGGGTAGAGCCCATAATACCATAGCCATAACCACCTCCGTTACCTACAAGAACGACATGCTTTTTATGAAAGCATACATCATTCCTGATTTGTTCCAGTGGCCTAAAAACCATAAATGGAGCAATACTATAGCAAATAACTTTATAGCCTTTATGAGCGATACCGGCAGCAATGCTTACCATACTCTGCTCAGCGATACCTGCGTTGATGAACCTTTTACCTAAAACTTTTTGCAGGTTTTCAAGCGCATTGAAACCTAAGTCACCCGTAAGGAAAACAATCTTGTCGTCTTCACGGGCTAACTTTTCAATGGTATTTGAAAATTCATTTCTCATAAAAGGAAGAAATTATTTCATTATTTTTTTGCTCATGTCCATATAGTTGAATTGTTCCAACCATGGCTTGGTGCGCATAAATATCTCGGCTTTTTCTTCTTTGTTTAATTCATTTGCCGTTTTAATATTTACTTCTTCAGTTGGCATGCGAATGGTTCCCCATGGAAATACTTCAGTCAGCTTTTCCCCATTCCAGCTTGGATACTCCAATGTTTTGCTGTAACTGATTCCGGCAGCTTTAAAAATAGCTGCAAATGCTTTTTTACGGTCTGTAATAATATCTTCATAACGTAAAATAAAACAGTTCTTTGGATATTTTGCTTTGTATATCGACATGTAATATTGGCAAAGAACCCAGCCTGAAATATAGTGGTGAAGGGAAAGGGGCACAGCACGTTTTTTTGTATCGGCATAAGCTGACCATGGATTGCGAATAACGTGTAACACAAATCCATTTTCACCATAATCTTGCATAATTTTATCGCTATCAACACCAATAATAGGGCTGTAACCAACATATACTTTTTCTTTGTCTGATTTATCATAATTTTTCCATGCTAAAAATGTTGCACGGAAAAAAGCTTCGACATAATTACCTCTTGTGCCGGGCTTGTTTTTCATGAAATCAACAAAATGCTTTTTGCGGTCCTTGTCCGTCATTTGTATATCTGCGGTGCGGAATTTACTTACATAAGGAGTTTTTGATCTTACTTTTCCTTCCTCATCAATAATCAATTCGTATGCTTCTTCCGCAGTAACTGAGTTTGGAAATATTGGCCAGCGATATTTAAGAGGGAAGAAACTAGATAAAAAATCGTTCACATATTTTGTTCCAGGTTGCGACTCGAATGGATAAATAAACAATTCAGGGTGTCCGTCTAGCATACGATGCGTTGCATTTCCGCCATTTTCATACATGGCGGAAATCATAATAAATTTAAATTCAGCGTTTGCTTTCATACGTAGATTTGTTAGATGCTATAGTCAGAGAAAAATTTTATTTCTTGTTCAGTCGATTGAGCTACTTTGGTATGCAAGAAACCATCGCATGCGCTGGAACTAATAGTTTCTATGCCAAAAATCTGGTTACCTATTGCCCACTCTATATAGCCTATAATTTTTTTAGTTTTCATATTAATTGCATAAACACCACACTGTTGTTGCTTTTCTTTAATGCCGGGAGCGTAGACCTTATACTTTTGAAACACTTTTGAAACACCTACAAAAGCCACATGGTTTTTAAAGCAAAGTCCTCTTGTCCAGCCCGGAAGTTTTACAAAGGAACTAAATTCTCCATTTTCAATGCAGCCAAATTCTCCATAACCGCTATTATCTACCCATAATTTATCTTTATAAAACCTTGCGGAGTGAGGTCGTGTAAGCCCCCTTGCCGCCACTTTGCCTTTTTTCCCATGAAAAATGACACCTTTTTTATCTACCGGGAATTTTAAATCGCCCGGTTTATATTTTCCGGGTTTCTCGGCAGATGCCGAGAAATAGGAATCAGCCAACGATTTTCCGGCTGCAATAGAGTTCAATTGTATATGATTACAGGTGTTTTCTTTAGCAGGCAGGGGAGACCAAACTACCTTATCAGATAAAGAAGAATTAAAGTCTACTTTAATGACACTGTTTTTACCAACTGAGTTAGCGTACAGGTTGCCATTTATAAAAGCAAGGTCGTGAAAATAATAAGCTCCTCCATAATACTTAACCCTTGACGGTGTAAGAATTTTTTCATCTATTTTACTTGAAGGAACGGAGGTTACGGCCAACTCTATAATCTGATTAGGATTGCGGGTAGCAGCCACATATACTTTATTAGTTTTTTTATCTACGGCAATACCACTTGGGTGTGGAAGGTGTATAAATGACTGACGGAGTTTATTCTTTTTTACATTTAGTGCAATTACTAAATGCTCATATTCTCTGGATACCAATAAGGTTACTTTTAGTTTTTCGAGAATAGAAAGAAAATCGCCGCTGACAGTATATTCGAGTGATTTAGGTAGAATGCCATTGGTTGCATAATTTCCGCAAATCACCTCTGAAGGTTCCCGTAACGCCTTTTGCTGTATCTCTATATGGTTATTAAAACTGGGGGCCGTTTTCATATCATTTTCTTGAGTTTAAACAGCCCTTTATACATTTCCATAGCCGAACTGAGCTTGGTAGTGCTTTTACCGCTAATACGCTTGGTAGAAGTTATTAATATCTCAATAAGCTGCACATTTTTACGGTAAAGCTTGGCCATTATTTCAGCATCTATTAAATCTCCTTCCGAAATAATATTTAAACCCTCTAAATATTTTGCCGGAATAACTTTTGGTGTACCATTTACATCCCATAGGGGCGTACCTAGCAGTATCCTATTTTCATAGTTATATAAAATGGACCCTATTTTTCTTATAAGACTCTCGCGGATTACACGCGTTGTTTTAATTACAACATCATCGTTTGCAATGGCATATTTAAGTATCAATACAAGATCTTCTATGAGTGTTCTTGCAGAGTTAGTATAACATACTAGTTCTCCTTCTGCTTTTGAAAGGCCAAATTTAACAGCCCGCCCCCACCCACCTTTTTCAAGGTTGAATGTTTTAACGTTTGGGTTTTGCTTCGAAAAAGCCAAGGCTTTTTCATGCGAATCGTCTTTTGAACTATTTACTATAAAAAGAACTTCCCAAGAAACATTTAAGGTTTCTAACTTGGAAGTATATTGTTCAAACAAGTATGCTATTTGCGAGCTTTGGTTGTAAATGGGAAGTATTACGGATATTTTTGGTTTCATTATTTTCGATTTGTCCAGTTCCAGAGTACATTATCAAAATCTATATCTTTTTGCCATTGGAAAGATTTATCTATTCCCTCCTCTAAACTTACTTCAGGCCCCCATTTCAGTTCTTTTTTTATGAGGTTTACATTACCGTACCAATCCGTTAAATCCCAAGTCCTATTAGGCATAGAACTATAATTGGGTTCTACTTTTAAATTCATTTTTTTACGTACTATTTCCACCAATTCTTTAATAGTAGTTTTGTGGCCAGACCCCACATTATACGCCTCTCCGTAATGTTTCTTTTGCAATTTATGTGCGGCAAAAATAAAGGCAGCACATATATCGGTTATGTAAATAAAGTCTCTTGAAATATCTGGATTTACCAAATGGGGCAGCTTGCTATTTCTGGCATGGGAAAGCAATACAGATATAAGACGGTCAGGTTCTTCCCATGGGCCAAATACAGAATATAAACGCAAATGAACAACGGGTAATTCCTCTATCTTCCCATAATATTTCATCAGGTAATAGGCAGATACTTTTGATACAGAATAATGGGTATTCGGTACAAGGGTATCTTCTTCCGATGGAGCTGCACTGTTAAGGCCATATTCCGAACTGGAGCCTGCATGTACATAAGCAGAAAACCCATATTTTTTTAATACTTCTATTATGATGGTAGTAGCGTTGAAGTTTGTTGCATAAATTTTATGATATTCCTTTTGTTTGGAATAAGCACCATATGCAGCAAGATTAAAAATGGTTTTGGGTTGAACTTCCTTAATTACATCTTCCACACGTTCACGCTCAGTAATATCACAATTGATAAGATTAGATAGGGGAATTTTGTTGGCAAGCAATCTCCAACTGTTAATGTAATCGTGCGATGCGCCATATACATCTTTACGGTACAGTAGCAGTGTTTTAAGCAAATTCACACCAATAAATCCGCCTGCTCCAAAAACTAAAATGGGGCCTTCAAGAGTCTTTACTTTATCTACCAAAGCCGGGGAGAGTGTATAGTAATTATCCTGATCCATTTTATAAATATTTTTCAGCAATTTCGCTCAAAGCTTGTTTATACAAATCCTCTGTCATAGGGTTATAATGCCACTCCAGTTTGTTTTCCATAAAAGAAACACCTTTACCTTTTACTGTTTTTGAAATGAGCACTTTAGGCTTATTGTTTTTTGAGTTTTGAAAAGATTCTATTGCATTCTGAATAGCATCAATATCATGTCCGTCAACAGTGGCTGTTTCAAATCCTATGGCTTGCCATTTGGCAATATCAGTTGTATTGCCCATTACATCATTCACTTCTCCAAAGCCTTGTAAGCCATTGTTGTCAATAATTAAAATGAGATTGTTCAATTGGTGTTTCACTGCAAAATGAGCTGCCTCCCAGGTAGTACCTTCGTTAGTTTCACCATCCGACATTACTACATAAGTGTATCCTCCATCGGCTAAAAGTTTAGAGCCTAAAGAAATACCTGTTCCTATAGGGAAGCCATGCCCAAGTGAACCGATTGCAAAAGGAATACCTTTAAATTTAAGTGCCGCAGGGTGTGCTGGAAGGGTGGTTCCATTTTTATAGTATGTAGATAGTTCTTCGTCTGAAATTTCTCCTAAGTAATTTAAACTGACATACAAAGCAGAAGCTGCATGTCCTTTTGATAAAAGGAAAGTATCTTTTTCCGTTTTCTTACTAATCAAAACGGCAATTAAAATATCAATACAACTTAAGGAGCACCCTATATGACCTGCATTAGCCACGTAATGCAACCCGAGGATTTTTTCTCTTAGTTTAAATTGTATGTCAAGATGCTTGCTCAAAAAAATAAAAATATTATATAACAATACAATTATTAACTACTTTCTATTCTAATAGCCATTTTCTATAATAAATGGATATTACCGTTTACGGGACGAAACTAATAAAATTAATGGTTATACACAATAATGCTACTTCTCTCTCTTTCAGCTGATTGGGATAGTAATTATAGAAAACCGTACCGCCTTTTTAGTTGTAGTAGGCTATAAGATGATAAGCAATCATAAACAATGGTTAAGTGTTCTATAATTTACCTGTAGACAATTTAACGGCCTTACAATTAAGATAGAATTCAATACAGTAAGCCCTTTATATATATATTTGGACAAATAACAAGGCGAAAGATGGTAGAAATAGGAAAATGGAACACACTAAGGGTTCTTAAAGAATTAGATTTTGGCATTTATTTGGATGGAGAAGACCAAGGTGAAATACTGATGCCTATTAGGTATGTTCCGCAAGACTGCAAGGTGGATGATAATATAGAGGCCTTTATTTATTTTGACTCCGAAGACCGCGTTATTGCAACCACCGAAAAACCATTGGCACAAGTGGGCGATTTTGCCTTGTTGGATGTGGTATCGGTAAACAGTATAGGCGCTTTCCTCGATTGGGGGCTGCCCAAAGATTTATTTGTTCCCTTTCGGGAACAAAAACACAAAATGGAAGTTGGGCAATCTTGTGTCGTATATATCTATATTGATGACTTAAGTGGACGTATAGCTGCTTCTGCCAAAGTGGAAAACTTTTTAGATAAAGAACCCCATGATTTTACAGAAGGTCAGGAAGTAAATTTAATAATTTATACACAAACCGATATCGGCTATAAAGCCATTATAAATAACACGCACACAGGGGTGCTATTTGATAGCGATGTGTTCAGAACATTGCATAGAGGCGAACACACAAAAGGCTACATCAAGAAAATTAGGGAAGATAAAAAAATTGATCTTCTGCTCGAAAAGCCTGGATATGAAAAGGTAGACGATATATCGAAAAAGATTTTAGATAAACTGAAAGAGGAAAATGGGTTTATTGCCTTGGTTGACAAAAGCCCTGCCAATGATGTTTACGATATGTTTGGCATAAGCAAAAAGAACTATAAAAAAGCCATAGGTGCGCTATACAAAGCACGCATGATAACCATAGAAGAAAACGGCATAAGGCTCATAAAATAAATTTCGCGGTGTCAAAACTTACTAAAAAGACGTTGCTCAAGCATCTTACTAAATCAGATAAGGAAGATATTATCCGGGAAGTAGTAACGCTGTTTGATAAGTTTAAAAACGTAAAGGAGTTTTATTCTGCCGAGCTTACCGATGCCGCTAATCCTATACTTGAAAAATACAAGAAGAAAATTACAAAAGCTTATATTACTGCTAATCCAAAGGAGCGAACAACGAACATGAATGTAAACAAGCTTATACATGAGTTTAAAAAAATAAGCATTTATGAGCGTGACCTTGTCGATTTAATGCTGCATAGGGTAGAATGTGGTATAGATGCGTTTAAGCGTAATACTAATCGCTCTGCCACATTTTATAATTGTATTATAACAACATTTGGGAATGCCCTTAAACTAATTTCAGCATATAACTATATGGATGAATTCAGTCAAAGAGTCAATAAAATAGTTAAAAATACAGCAACTGGTAAATATGGGGTTAAGGAAAGAATGATTAAAATTATGGAAGAGGCTTAAAGAAAGGGTTGGATTTTAAAAAAATGTATATCTTTGCAACATGAAATTAACACACTTACATCATCTTCATCATGCTTATCCCAACGGGAGTAGGTCGTAAGTGTATTGTGCAATAACTAAAAACAAGAACAATATTACAGGGCTTACTCAAAAGGTAAGCCTTATTTTTTTATTTTAAAACCCAAAATATGACACTAAAAATAGCAATTCAAAAATCCGGCAGACTGTACGATGATTCCGTTAAGCTGCTTAAAGAATGTGGAATCGAATTTAATAATAGCCTTAATAAGCTAAGGACAGAAGCTTTCAATTTTCCGCTTGAAATCCTTTTCCTGCGCGATGATGATATTCCTCAATATGTGGCCGATAAGGTGGCCGATATTGGTATTGTGGGCGAAAACGTGGTAATGGAGAAGAATAAAGACGTAAAAGTTGTGGAGCACTTAGGCTTTGGCAAATGCCGTTTATCCATAGCACTGCCAAAAGGAATGAAATATGGTGGCATTAAAAGTTTAGATGGTAAACGGATCGCAACATCCTATAATACTATCCTTACAACTTTTTTAAAGAAGAATAAGATAAAAGCCGATATACATGAAATCAGTGGATCGGTGGAAATAGCACCGGGAATTGGCCTTGCCGATGCTATATGCGATTTGGTGAGCTCCGGTAGCACACTCTTTGCTAATGGTTTGCGCGAAGTGGAGACCGTTATGAAAAGCGAGGCTGTACTTATTCGTAATCCTTTGTTAAGTAAACAAGAGCTGGCTATCGTAGATAAGTTACTCTTCCGCATTCAGGCGGTGAAGAAAGCATCTAAGAATAAATATATTTTACTGAATGCTCCGAATAAAAACCTCGATAAAATAATTTCCCTGATACCGGGAATGAAGAGCCCGACGATAATACCACTGGTCGAAAAGGGATGGAGCAGCGTTCACTCTGTATTAATTGAGGACGAATTTTGGGATGTAATTGAAAAACTTAAAGATGCAGGCGCCCAAGGTATATTAGTAGTGCCGATTGAAAAAATGATTTTGTAACATGAAAGTATTTGAATATCCATCAATAGATAACTGGGCTAAGCTTAGCCAAAGGCCAACAGAAGGCTTTGGCGATATAGAAAAGTCTGTTAAATCTATTCTTGAATTGGTGAAAAGGAAAGGAGATAAAGCGCTTATTGAACTCACTAAAAAGTTTGATAAAGTTGCCATTCGCAAGTTGCAAGTTGATGAGAAAATAATAAAATCTGCCGCAAAGAATATTCCTGCTCCTTTGAAGCGAGCAATAGATGCAGCATATAAAAACATTTATACTTTTCATGTTCCTCAAATAAGTAAAACCGAAAAGATAGAAACCACACCTGGGGTTCTCTGCTGGCGGACTTCAATAGGTATCGAAAAGGTGGGATTATACATTCCGGGTGGATCTGCTCCGCTTTTTTCTACCGTGCTTATGCTTGGCATTCCTGCACAGATAGCTGGATGTAAAGAAGTAATATTATGCACTCCTCCCGATAAAAATGGGGAAATAAATCCTGCCATTTTATACGCTGCAAATAAATGCGGCATAAAAAAAGTATACAGTGTAGGTGGTGCTCAAGCCATTGCTGCTATGGCTTATGGTACTAAGACAATCCCTAAGGTTGATAAGATATTTGGTCCCGGCAATTCATTTGTGATGATAGCAAAGCAATTGGTTTCACTTACGGGGGTTGCCATTGATATGCCAGCCGGCCCATCAGAAGTACTTGTAATTGCCGATGATTCTGCCAATGCAAGCTTTGTAGCTGCCGATCTGTTAAGCCAGGCGGAACACGGTCCGGATAGCCAGGTAATACTTGTTTCTACAAGTAAAAAACTAATTGATTTAGTGAAGAAAGAACTGGCTCTTCAACTAAAAGCTTTGCCGCGTAAGGCTACTGCAGAAAAGGCGTTGGCTAATAGCCGTGCTATACTTGTAAATAATTTAGATGATGCTATTAATTTTTCCAACCAATATGCACCGGAGCACTTGATTCTTTCTTGCGGCAATACAGAAAAAACAGCTACAAAAGTTATCAATGCGGGTTCGGTATTTATTGGGAATTATTCACCTGAAAGTGCCGGAGATTATGCATCAGGGACTAACCACACATTACCAACCAATGGCTATGCAAGGGCATATAGTGGTGTTTCGGTAGATAGTTTTGTGAAGAAAATTACCTTCCAAAAAATAACTCCGCAAGGCTTATTGAAACTCGGACCTGTAATTGAAATTATGGCAGAGGCGGAGAATTTGCAGGCACACAAAAATGCTGTATCTATACGTATTAATGAAATAAAAAAGAAAAAATAATGTTTAATTTAAAGAACATACTGCGACCTAATATCGCATCGCTTACCCCCTACTCTTCCGCACGGGAAGATTTTAAAGGCGAAGCCGATATTTTTTTAGATGCGAATGAAAATGCAATAGGCTCTGCCATTACAACGCATGTGCTTAACCGCTATCCTGATCCGCTGCAATTAAAGGTGAAAGATAAGCTGAGCAAAATAAAGAATGTTACTCCTGCTAACATTTTTCTGGGAAATGGAAGTGATGAAGCTATTGACATATTAATACGCGCTTTTTGCAATCCCGGCAAGGATAATATAATTGTGCTGCCTCCTACTTATGGCATGTATGAAGTTGCCGCTAAAATTAATGACATAGCAGTAAAGGCGATTAACTTGGCTGATGATTTGCAACTTAATTTATCGGGAATAAATGCTGCAATTGATAGCAATACGAAGCTGATTTTTGTTTGTACACCCAACAATCCAACAGGAGGTATTATTTCAAAAACCGATATTGAAAAACTACTCAACAGCTTCAACGGAATTGTAGTGGTAGATGAAGCCTACATTGATTTTGCAGATGCAGAAAGTATGTTAAAGGATATTAATAAATATCCTAATTTGGTTATTCTGCAAACCTTTTCAAAGGCTTGGGGCCTGGCTGGATTACGAGTTGGAATGGCTTTTTCAAATGCTGAACTAATAAGCATTATGAATAAGATAAAAGCGCCCTACAATGTGGGCGAGCTTGTGCAACAGCTTACTTTAAAGGCTATAGAAAATATAGGCAAGGTAAATGAGATGATCGATGTCCTGAAAAAAGAACGCGTTATCTTAATAGATAAACTAAAGGGATTTTCTTTTGTGAAAGATATTTTACCATCACAGGCCAATTTTATTTTGGTGAAAACAACTTGCCCCACCGAGCTCTATGATTTCCTTATATCTAATAATGTAGTGGTCCGTAATCGATCTACATTACCTTTGTGCGAAGGTGGTTTGCGTATAACCATAGGCACGCCCGATGAAAATAAAAAACTGGTAGAACTCATTCAAATATTTAAAGAAATATACAGCAAATGAAAAAGGTTTTATTTATTGACAGAGACGGAACAATTATTATTGAACCACCAATAACAGAACAAGTTGATTCGATTGACCAACTTGAGTTTTTGCCGGGTGTTATAACCGCATTGGCTAAAATTGTGAAGGACGATGAGTATGAATTAGTAATAGTTACCAATCAGGATGGGCTTGGGACTAAGTCTTTTCCGGAAGAGAAATTTTGGCCTGCACATAATATGATGCTAAAAATACTGGAAGGAGAAGGTATTAAATTTAAGGATATTCATATTGACAGGGCATTTCCGGCCGACAATACAACCACACGGAAACCGGGAACAGGGATGCTTACAAAATACTTTTCTTCGGAATATGATTTGAAAAACTCTATTGTGCTTGGCGACCGGCTTACGGATATTGAACTGGCTAAAAATCTGAATTGTAAAGCTATCCTCATCAACAGCAATAAAACCGTGCCGGATAATTTAATGCCGTTTCTTGCATTAAATGCGAAAAACTGGAATGAAATTTACAACTTTCTGAAACTGCCTGCAAGGATAATTATCAAGGAGAGAAAGACCAACGAAACGAATATTAAAATAGAATTGAATCTGGATGGAACCGGAAAGACAAATATTAAAACAGATGTCAATTTTTTCGATCACATGCTTGACCAGCTTGGTAAACACTCCGGTATAGATTTGATGATAGATGCGAAAGGCGACACGCATGTAGATGAACACCATACCATTGAAGATACGGGAATAACACTGGGCGAAGCTTTTGCAGTAGCCCTAGGAAATAAAAAAGGAATTGAACGGTATGGCTTTTGCCTGCCTATGGATGATTGCCTGGCACAGGTGGCTATTGATTTTGGCGGCAGAAACTGGATTGAATGGAACGTGGAATTTAAGCGGGAAAAAATTGGCGATATGCCGACCGAAATGTTCTTTCACTTTTTCAAATCATTTTCAGATGGAGCGAAATGTAATTTGAATATAAAAGCGGAAGGAGAGAATGAGCACCACAAAATAGAAGCTATTTTTAAAGCGCTGGCAAAGGCTATTAAAATGGCGGTAAAACGCGATCCAGACAAAATGATTTTACCCACCACAAAAGGAACTTTATAAATGAATAATGTAGTTGTAATAAGATATCAGTCAGGGAATATTCAGTCGGTGCTTTTTGCATTGGAACGGATAGGCATAAAACCTGTTGTATCTGCTGATCCGGAAATTATTTCAAAAGCCGATAAGGTAATATTTCCCGGTGTGGGAGAGGCTTCCAGCACTATAAAGGAATTGAAATTATCGGGGCTTACTAGTGTTATAAAAGAACTCAAGCAACCTTTTTTAGGGATATGCCTTGGCTTGCAACTTATGTGCAAACATTCGGAAGAAGGCAATGCAGAATGTTTAGACATATTTGACGTTAATGTAAAAAAGTTTATTCCGGCAACTAATAGTAAAGTCCCTCATGTTGGATGGAACACCATTCAACACATGAAAGGACCTTTATTTAAAGGCATTCCGGAAGACAGTTTTGTATACTATGTGCACAGTTTTTATGCTGAAACCGGAAAAGAAACGTGTGCCGTTACTAATTATATTAACCCATTCAGCGCCTCATTAAGCAAAGATAATTTTCATGCGGTGCAGTTCCACCCCGAAAAAAGTGGAGCGGTGGGAGAAGCTATTTTAAAAAACTTTATTGAATTATGATACGTGTAATACCTGCAATAGATATAATGGACGGAAAGTGTGTACGCCTTTCTTATGGCGATTTCACACAGAAAAAAATATATGATGAAAACCCTTCGGAGGTTGCTAAAAGATTTGAAGATGCCGGAATAACAAGACTTCATTTGGTTGACTTAGATGGTGCAAAGCAAGGTAAAGTAGTCAACTTTAAAGTGCTTGAAAAAATTTCAGCTAAAACCAAACTTGTTATTGATTTTGGTGGAGGAATTAAATCGCGCGAGGATATTGAAATAGCTATTAATAGCGGCGCTTCTATGATATCTACCGGAAGTATTGCCATTAAAAATAAAGTGCTTTTTAAAGAATGGCTGCAAGAATTTGGTGCGAAAAAAATTATAGCGGCAGCCGATGTAAAGGATGAAAAAGTGGCAATATCAGGTTGGCAGGAAGATAGCGGTATATCTATTTATGATTGCATAAAAGATTTATTGGCTGATGGAGTTACACAAGTTATTTGTACCGATATATCAAAGGATGGAAGCCTTGCCGGGCCTGCGACAGAACTCTACAAGAACATCTTAAATAAGATAAGTGATTTCACATTGATTGCCAGCGGAGGCATCAGTTGCATACAAGATATTGAGGTGGTAGAGGCAGTAGGTTGTAAAGAAGTAATAGTCGGGAAAGCTATTTACGAAGGCCGGATACAATTAAATGAACTAAGTAAATTCAGTATATAAAATGCTTACCAAGCGTATCATACCCTGCATGGATATTCAGAATGGAAAGATTGTGAAGGGAATAAACTTTCTAAACATTCGTGAAGTGGGCGACCCTGTTGAACAAGGGCAATATTATGCTCAGCAAGGTGCCGACGAGTTGGTCTATTTAGATATTACGGCTACCGGCGAAAAACGAAAAGTATTTTTATCACTTGTGACAGATATAGCCAAGACCATTAATATACCTTTTACAGTTGGTGGAGGAATATCTACCCTTGATGATGTATCTGCTTTATTGGATGCCGGAGCCGATAAAATTTCCATTAATTCTGCTGCGGTGAAAGACCCGAAATTGATTACCAGCCTTGCAAACCGCTTTGGCTCGCAATGTATTGTGGTGGCTATTGATACCAAGCACGAGCAGGAAGAATGGTGTGTTTATGTACACGGGGGTAAAACAAAAACTCCACTTAAAACTACTGACTGGGCCAAGCAAGCGGAAGAATTAGGCGCGGGAGAAATACTGCTTACATCTATGAATAATGATGGAGTAAAAGGAGGCTTTGCCAATGATATTACAAAAGCCATATCGCAAGCGCTTAACATACCTGTAATTGCATCTGGCGGGGCCGGAAGCATGGAACATTTTGCTGATGTTTTTACAAATGGCAGTGCCGATGCAGCCCTTGCTGCAAGCGTGTTCCACTATAAAGAAATTGAGATACCTGCACTTAAAAAATATCTGTCAACACATAACATACCCGTAAGAATATGAAAATAGATTTTGCAAAATTTGAATCAGGCTTAGTGCCTGCCGTTATTCAGGATTTCCAAACCGGAAAGGTATTGATGCTTGGCTATATGAACGAAGAAGCCTTGGCTAAAACACAAAAAGAAGGCAAAGTAATTTTCTACAGCCGAAGCAAAAAACGCCTTTGGATGAAGGGCGAAGAATCAGGTAACATTCTATACGTAAAAGACATTTTGGCTGATTGCGATAACGATGCAATCCTTATAAAAGCACAACCTACCGGGCCTGTTTGCCACACTGGAGCTGATACTTGCTGGAATGAAAAAAATGAACCTGATTTTTTGGCTAAGCTTGAAGCTGTTATCCAACAACGCAAAAGCGAGACTTCTGAAAAGTCCTATACCTCATCACTCTTTAAAGCCGGAATAAATAAAGTTGCCCAAAAAGTAGGTGAAGAGGCTGTAGAGTTAGTAATAGAAGCCAAGGATAATAATGAAGAGCTGTTTCTGAATGAAGCAGCCGATTTGCTGTTTCACTACCTTATTTTGCTTGCCGCCAAAGATGCCAGTCTGGATAAAGTAGTAAGCATTTTGAAGAGTAGGCATAAATAAATTATAGGCTTATCTCTTATCGTTTACAACTTATCTCTTCCGTGTTATCTCCGCTTTTCGTAACTTTGCAGCACAATAAAACTTCCCATGAGCGACGAAATTCACGAACACTGTGGCATAGCCTTAATAAGACTCCTGAAACCCTTTAGTTACTACAAAGAAAAGTACGGAACTCAATATTATGGAATCCACAAGTTATATCTGCTTATGGAAAAGCAACGTAACCGTGGCCAAGATGGAGCGGGAGTTGCAGGCATTAAGTTTGATATGCCTCCGGGAAGCCCTGTAATAGATCATTTGCGTTCAGCTTCATCCAATGGATTGGAAAAGATTTTCAAAAAAATAAATCGTCATCTTGGTGATGTTCAGGAAAATAAACCGCATAAAGCCGACGATGAGCAGTGGCTCAAAAAGAATGTGCCTTTTTTCTCGGAATTGCTTTTAGGGCATGTTCGTTATGGCACCTATGGGAGCAATGGGAGTAATTATTGCCACCCCTTTAAACGGGAGAATAACTGGCTCACCAAAAACTTAGTGATTGCCGGTAACTTTAACCTTACTAACGTAGATGAGCTTTTCCAAAAATTAATTGAACTGGGCCAACATCCACGTGAAAAGACAGATACCATTACCATCCTTGAAAAAATCGCCCATTTTTTAGACAGGCAGAATGAAAAACTATTTGCCCAATACAAAGCAGCGAAACATTCTAATCCCGAAATATCATCGCTGATAGCAGAGAATCTCGACTTGAAAGAAATACTTTTTAATGCCAGCAAACGCTGGGATGGAGGCTATACTATTGCAGGTATGCTCGGTCATGGAGATTCATTTGTATTAAGAGACCCGAACGGAATACGCCCTGCCTTTTATTATCACGATGATGAAATTGTGGTGGCTACGTCTGAACGCCCTGCATTGCGGACCGGATTCAATATTCAAACTAAAGAAATTAAGGAATTAAAACCGGGCCATGCACTTATCATAAGGAGAGATGGAGCCGTTTCTGAGATTGAAGTACTTCCTCCGGCTGAAAAGCGTTCATGTTCTTTTGAGCGTATTTATTTCTCCAGAGGCAATGACCAGGATATCTATAAAGAAAGAAAAGCTCTGGGTAAAATACTTGCCCCAACAGTTTTAAAAGCTATCAATTACGACCTTGAGAATACTGTTTTTTCTTTTATCCCGAATACAGCCGAATTGGCATTTTTGGGTATGATGGAAGAAGTAGAACATTACTTAGATAAAGCCAAGGAAAACGAATTGGACAAGATTGAAGGTAAAAACGACAAGGAGAAGTTAAAGAAGCTTTTATCTATCCATCCGCGAATTGAAAAAATTGCATTGAAGGACACTAAACTGCGTACCTTTATCACTAACGACATTAACCGGAACGATAAAGCCGCCCACGTTTATGATACCACTTATGGTGTGGTGAAGCGTGGCATTGATACCCTTGTTACCGTGGATGATTCCATTGTACGGGGAACTACCTTAAAGCAAAGTATTTTCAGGATACTGGACAGGTTAGGCCCAAAGAAGATAATAGTTGTTTCTTCCGCCCCACAAATCCGTTACCCCGATTGTTACGGAATTGATATGGCTAAACTGAGCGACCTGATTGCTTTTGAGGCGGCCGTTGCATTATTAAAGGAATCCTTTAAAGATAACCTGTTAGAAGAGATTTACGAAAAAGCCAAAGCCATGGATGAACTGCCGCGCGAAAAGACAGTAAACCTGGTGAAGCAGATATACGACCTCTTTACACCTGAGCAAATTTCAGCCAAAATTACCCAACTATTGCGCCCTGACGATATTAAGGCAGAGGTAGAAATCATCTATCAAACCGTGGGCGGTTTGCATGAAGCTATCCCAGACCATAAGGGAGATTGGTACTTCACTGGCAATTACCCTACACCTGGTGGTAATAAGGTAGTTAACCGTTCCTTCATCAACTTTATGGAAGGAAAGAACGTAAGAGCGTATTAAATACTGCCCCTGCTTTTATTTCTTGATACTATCCTGACCTCGGTAGCCCCTGCTCCAAACTTTTGGTAAGAGGCATCGGAGTATTCAATACCCTCGTAAGTTCTGAGCAGGTCGCGTATGGTTTGCCTTAAAACCCCGTTACCTACGCCATGTATAAAGACTATTTTGGTAAAATGACCCGTTATGGCCATTTCCAACTTCCTCCGAAAATGCTTGATTTGTATGTCTAATTTCTCTGAATTGCCCATACCATAATGGTCCTCGAGTAGTTTTTCAATATGCAGGTCCACTATCATCTCATCTTTAGCATGGCTTTTAGACTTTTTTGAACTATTCACTATTGGCTGATAGTTATTAGGTTCTTTAGGGAAAGCCCTAATATCTTTCAGGGATAGGGCCATAGGTACTAACTCCTTGATAGGCAAATCTATTTCTATACCGGCTGATATTTCTACACGGGCTTTGAAGGCGGAAATGAATTCTTTTATGATACCTTCGCCTTTTTCATTTAAAAACCGCACAGTATCACCTACTTTTAATTGCATAAACCCCAGTAAATTAGGAAATAAAACTAATAATTAGACCTTTTTGCAAAAATAGCGTTAATCCTATTCCTAATTCCTAATTATTAATTATCTTTGCAGCCCTTTTAAAAAATCAAACGCCATGAACCTCATAAAATACGTTGAAGAAAAACTTGCTACTACAAAAGAATTACCTTCATTCAAAGCCGGTGATACTATAACAGTACACTATAAAATTAAGGAAGGTGATAAAGAACGTATCCAACAATACCAAGGCATTGTTATACAACGCCGTGGCGAAGGAGCTTCTGCCAGTTTTACCGTTCGTAAAGTTTCGAATGGTGTAGGTGTAGAAAGGGTATTCCCTGTACATTCCGCATTCATTGATAAAGTAGAAGTAAACAAAGAAGGTGTGGTTCGCCGTGCCAGAATTTACTACATACGTAACGCTAAGGGCAAAAAAGCTCGTATTGAAGAAAAACAATACGGACAAACTGAAGCCGGTAAAGCAGCAGCAGCAAATGCAGCTGAAAAACCTGTTGCAGCTACAGCTGAATAGTAAAAATTTAATTCTTATTTTTAAAAAGAGCCGGATTTTATCTGGCTCTTTTTTATTTAATAACCTTTATAAGGGAGTATCCTTTATGTAAAGGCATATAGAACACTTTGCTTTCTTACTTCGTTCGGAATAACGAAATGCGAATAGGTGGAAGAAATAGGGGTGCAGAAAAGCCGACACCCCTATTTTCATGCCCCTAAAAGCTTCTGTCATTTCAAACGAAGTAAGGAATAACAGTCGTAGAGGTAATTACTTTTTAGGTTGAATTGAATTCTTCTTCTCCATTCTTTTATTCTTAATATTGAAGTATAGGAAGGCAAGTATTATAACTAATAAGCCCGGGAAGAGATAGGACCTTGACAATCCTTCCGGATTTACGAAAGTGAAAAAGCGTTTAACTCTGAATTTTTGTGCAAAGGGCACATTTTCTTTTAGAGACATCCATATAAAGGATGCTTTACCCACCACATGGTCTTCGGGAACAAAACCCCAATAGCGCGAATCTACCGAGTTATGGCGGTTATCTCCCATCATAAAGTAATAATTCATTTTAAAGGTATAGCTATTTGCAACGGCACCATTAATATATATAGTAGCTCCTTTTACCTCTAACGTATTATGTTCAAAGGCAGTAATTGCACGTTTATATAAAGGTAGATTGCTCGTATCTAACTTTACTGTTGCTCCTTCTTTTGGAATCCAAAGCGGACCAAAGTTGTCTACATTCCAAGGGTAGCGGGATGAGAATGGAAATATTTCCTTTGTATCAGGTTGTCCCTTGGAGTATATTTCAGCTACTATTGTATCAACGCTTGAATAGTCTTTTAATGCTTTCAAACTGGCTTTCGTCAAACTTAATGTATAGAAATAGAAATTGCCGCTTTGCTGGTATTCAGTTGACCCATCATCAGTAATATCCAATTTTTTGAAAACACTTGGGTCGAGTGGTTCACGGGTTCTAACATCATACCTCATTTGCGATTCCTCGGGCACAATATCCTTCTGCCCGTTAATATATACCTGTGACTGCACTACTGATAAGGTATCACCCGGAGTGCCTATGCAACGCTTAATATAATTCTCTTCCCTATCTAATGGCCTTACAATAATAGGACCTGGATATTGCAATCCACTCATAGTCCGGATGGGTTGGTTGCTCATAACAGCCTCTTTACCATACAAACGGACAAGCGCATAGTAGCTTGGGTTATCCATATTACTACATACTGTATCTCCTTCAGGGAAGTTAAATACTACTGCATCGTGCCGTTGCACCTTTGTGTAGCCCGGAATACGTATGTATGGAAACTCTAGCCACTCTACATACGAGTTAATATTATTAATAAGGGTAGCATGTGCAAAAGGAAAGGAGATAGGGGTCATAGGTATACGTGCTCCGTAACTTGCTTTGCTTACAAATAGGTAATCGCCTACCATCAATGTTTTTTCCTCCGATGGGGTTGGAATGGTATAGGCTTCTATAAAGAAAGTACGAATAATGGTAGCTGCTAATACAGCAAATACAATGGCTTCCATCCATTCATGGGCAACAGATTGTTTTATTTTTTTTATATCGTCAGGTAATTGAAATTGTTCTTTACCCCAGCCAAAATAAGGCAGGTAAACAAAAAATAAAATTCCTGAAATAAGCATCTCCCAGGCATTTCTCTTCTTAAAGGCAACACCTGTAATGGCAGAAACCACCATCAACATCATAAAGCCCACTCCGGGAATTAGAAAGATAAATATCCACCACCAAGGGCGTTTAAGTATTTTTAGCCAAATATAATAATTGTAGATAGGGATTAAAGCCTTCCAGCCTTTTTCGCCTGCTTTTTCAAATATTTTCCATAATCCTGCAACGGTGGCAACAATTATGATGAGTAGAATAGGTTTTACCTGAAACATGTTTTTTTTTGTTAATCCCTCAAAGGTACATCTTTGAGAGTAATGTTAATTTTGAGCGTATATCTTATGTTTTATCATCCAACAAGTCCTTCATCTCAAATACCCCTTTTTTGCCAATAAGCCATGCTGCAGCATGAACGGCTCCTTCTGCAAAACCTTTGCGGCTATGTGCTTCATGGGTAATCTTTATTTCATCTGTTTCCGAAGTATAAAAGATGGTGTGTGTACCGGGCACTTCTCCTACCCTAATTGAATTAATAGGAAGTTCGCCTTCTTTCGGTGTTGCATCCAATACCCACTTTGTTAATCCTCCATGTGCTTTCATAAGTCCATTGGCAAGGCTGATGGCAGTGCCGCTGGGGGCATCTTTTTTATGCGTATGGTGTATTTCTTCAACTAAAGGAAAGTATTCCGGATGGTTTTTCATCAACCCTGAGAGATATTCGTTCAACTTGAAAAATAAATTAACCCCAATACTAAAATTGGAAGAATGAAAGAAGGCCTGATTTTTTTCTAGGCAAATCTTTTTTACTTCCTCAAGTTTGTCAAACCAGCCTGTAGTTCCTGCAACAATAGGTACACCCGCTTCAAAACATTTTAAAATATTTTCCACAGCCGATTTTGGTGTGGTAAATTCAATAGCCACATCCGCCTTTTTAAGATTTTCCGGAGTAAGTTCCGGCAAATTAAGTTCGTTAATTTTCAATACAATCTCGTGTTTCATGGCAATGGCAATTTGCTCTATTTCTTTGCCCATTTTGCCATATCCTATCAGTGCTATTTTCATAATTTTACAATTTAAGCGCACAAAGGTAATAGTAAGTGTATACCTAACACTTGCTTTATATGTTAAAATTGGCAACTTTTGCTTTTGGCACGATAATTGACAGTTATTTTATAGTATTGCCAAATAATTTGGCCTAATTTTGCACCCATGAAAGATTTCCCGGAGAAAAAAGACAGTATATTGCATATTTTAAATTTAGATAACCTGAATGATGACGAGCATGAGTTTATCCCTATCCTTACTAATGAGGAAGAGAAGAAGCTGAATGCTGAAGAGATTCCCGAGGAGATTCCAATACTCCCACTCAGGAATACGGTTCTTTTTCCGGGTGTGGTTATTCCTATTACAGTTGGAAGAGACAAATCCATAAAGCTTATAAAAGACGCGTACCAAAAGGATAAAACTATTGGAGTTGTGGCTCAAAAGAATGATTCTACCGAGGATCCTTCCTTTGAGGATATTCACAATATAGGCACCATTGCCTATATACTTAAAACCATTAAAATGCCCGATGGTAGCACTACCGCTATCATACAAGGCAAAAGGAGATTTGAAATTACGGAGCTTACCCAAAAAGAACCCTACTTAAAGGCAAAAGTTACCGCCTTTGAAGAAATAATCCCTGAAAAAGGAGATGAAGAATTTGAAGCATTTGTCTCATCATTGAAGGATGTTGCTTTTCAAATCATTAAACTATCTCCCAACATTCCTTCGGAAACCGCTATTGCCCTTAAAAATATTGAGAGCAGCAATTTCCTCATCAATTTTATTTCTTCGAACATGAGCGCCCAAGTGGCCGACAAGCAGAAGATTTTAGAAATGCCCGATCTTAAAAAACGTGCCTCTCTTTTGCTCATCACGTTGAATAAAGAGATGCAGGTGCTGCAACTTAAAAACCAAATACAGTCAAGGGTTCGGGAAGATTTGGATAAGCAACAACGTGAATATTTCTTGCACCAACAAATGAAAACCATTCAGGAAGAATTGGGTGGCGATACATTTGGGCAACTTATTAAGGAATATCGCAAAAAAGCTAAGACGAAAAAATGGGGCAAAAATGTAAAAGAAGTTTTTGAAAAAGAATTACAAAAACTAGAGAGAATGAACCCCAATGCTGCGGAATATTCTGTACAAAGCAATTATTTGGAGCTTTTACTGGAACTTCCGTGGAATGAATACACCAAAGATAATTTTGATTTAGAAGAGGCAAAAAAAATATTAAATCACGATCATTACGGATTGGAAAAAGTGAAGGAGAGAATAATTTCATACCTCGCCGTTCTCAAGTTGAAAGGCGATATGAAGGCTCCAATCCTTTGTTTAGCAGGGCCTCCTGGCGTGGGTAAAACTTCTTTGGGAAAGTCAATGGCTGCCGCGCTTGGCAGAAAATACATACGTGTTTCACTAGGCGGAATGCACGATGAAGCTGAAATACGTGGTCACCGCAAAACATATATTGGCGCCATGCCGGGGCGTATCATTCAAAGTTTAAAGAAAGCCAAATCATCTAACCCTGTTTTTGTGTTAGATGAGATAGATAAAATAGGGCGCGATTTTCATGGCGACCCTGCTTCAGCACTTTTAGAAGTACTTGACCCGGAACAAAACAAAGAATTTCACGATAACTTTATTGAAGTGGAATATGATTTGTCGAAAGTATTATTCATAGCCACCGCTAATAATTTGGAATCTATTAATCCGGCCTTGCTTGATAGGATGGAGATTATTGACATTAGCGGATATACGGTAGAAGAAAAAACACAAATTGCCAAGCAGCATCTTATCCCTAAGCAATTAAAAGAACATGGCGTAAAAAAATCACAGATTAAACTGTCGACAGAATTAATTGAAGCCATTGTCGATAATTATACCCGCGAATCGGGCGTACGTAATTTGGAAAAGAAGATAGCCCAAGTAATTCGTTCTGTAGCTAAATCAATTGCTATGGAAGAAAAATATAATCCGGATATAAAAGTAGAGCAGTTAGATAAAATATTGTCGCCCGCACATCCTAAAGAACGCTACCAAGGTAATGATGTTGCAGGCGTTGTAACCGGCCTTGCCTGGACTCCTTCAGGCGGTGATATACTCTTTATTGAAGTAAGCCTGAGCCGTGGAAAAGGGGGCTTAACGCTTACCGGAAGTTTAGGTGATGTGATGAAAGAATCGGCCACGCTTGCATTGGAGTTTCTTAAATCGCATGCAGAAGATTTATTTATTTCCTACAAAGCATTTGAAAAATGGAACATACATATTCACGTTCCGGAAGGAGCCACACCTAAGGATGGGCCTTCGGCAGGGGTGTCTATGCTTACCGCGCTTGCTTCTGCTTTTACGCAGCGAAAGGTGCGTAAGAATATTGCCATGACAGGGGAAATAACCCTTCGGGGGAATGTATTGCCCGTAGGCGGTATAAAAGAGAAAATATTGGCTGCTAAAAGGGCAGGTATAAAAGAAATAATGTTGCCTCGCGACAATAAAAGAGATATTGAAGATATTGACCCGAAATACCTTGCCGGACTTAAATTCACATACGTAGACAAAATGAAAGACTTACTGGAATATGCCCTGTTGGATGAGTTTGTAAAAAAACCATTGCGATTGGATGTGGCATATACAGAAGAAATGGAAAGGCATAATTAATTAAATTTACAGTTCTTATGATGTACGTTACCCGGCGCGAACATTTTAACGCCGCACACAAAGTTTATAATCCTGACTGGGATGATGCTAAAAATAAAGAAGTATTTGGCGGATGCGCCAACCCCAACTGGCATGGACATAATTATGTACTGTATGTTACAGTAAAGGGCAGTATCAGTAAAGAAACGGGCTTTGTAGTTGACCTGAAAAAATTGAGCCAATTAATCAATAAAAATATTATTGAAAAAGTAGACCATAAAAATTTGAATTTAGATGTTCCTTTTTTTAAGGATGTAATACCCAGCACCGAAAACATTGCAATTGCTTTTTGGAATATACTGGAAGAACCCGTGGCAAACTTAGGGTGCAAACTGCATTCGATAAAATTGCAGGAAACAGAAAACAACTACGTTGAATATTTTGGCGAAAAATAAAAAACACTATGAAATCAGCTACCGACATGGACGAACTTACCGGCGAAGACGGAATACCGCTGGAAGAAATTTATAACATGCACCATGCAAAAAATATAGCCAAAAACTATAAAGAAATTATAGAAGCTGTTGGAGAAGATGCTTCTCGTGAAGGCTTGCTAAAAACCCCATTACGTGCTGCAGGCTCTATACAATTTCTTACACAAGGTTATAAGTTGAACCCTGAAGCTATGTTGCGCAAGGCTATTTTTAGAGAAAATTATAGCCAAATGGTGATTGTAAAAGATATTGAACTCTATTCTTTATGTGAACATCACATGCTTCCGTTTTTTGGAAAAGCCCATGTAGCTTATATCCCCGATGGAAAAGTGGTTGGACTTAGCAAAATACCACGCATTGTAGATGCTTACGCTAGAAGATTGCAGATACAAGAACGCCTTACCGACCAAATACGCGACTGCATACAAAATACGCTAAGTCCATTGGGCGTAGCTGTAGTTATTGAAGCACAGCACCTTTGCATGCAAATGCGAGGCGTACAAAAACAACACTCTATTACCACCACATCTGCATTTACCGGCGAATTTCTGAAAAATGAAAAGACCCGGCAAGAGTTTATCAGCTTGGTGAAATCGAGATAATAAATAGCAGGCAGCTATGATTAGATTTCCCCTTATACCTAATATTTTAAAAAAGGTATTGCCTGCATTATTTTTATTTTTTACTGCTGAGTTATTCTCCCAATCATATAATGCAGAAGTTATAAATGAGGAAACTTCTTTTATAGTTAAAGGGAGTGTCCTGAATACCTCCTATTCTGTGGCTATAAAGATTAATAATTCGCAGGGTGATAACTATGCTATAGTTAATATACCCTATTCAGAAGATAGCCCTATCTCCAACCTTGAAGCTTGGATAGAAGATGTAAACGGAAAAAAGATTAGGGAACTAAAAAGCAAAGAAATTGCTGATAAAAGCAATATACATATGGGTACTTTCTACGATGATAATCGTGTAAAAGTTTTCGAGTTGAAAAATAATACATATCCTTATGTTATTAAATATCAATATTCCTATAAAAAGAAAGATTTTATATTAATTTGTTGGTGGTCACCAATATATAGGGATGATATTCCAACACATGAATCCAAATTAATTGTTGATATTCCTGTTGGATATAAAGTTTCCTTGTATCAGGACAAAATAGCTCCACCTGTTACCGACAGTATAAAAGGTAGAATAATAATGACTTGGCAGGCAACTTATATGCAACCTATAAAGCCTGAAATATATTCTCCATCCATAGAAGAGTTAGCTCCTCATGTTTATATGGTCCCATTAAAATTTAATGAGGGCATCCCGGGAACCCAGCAAGATTGGGCATCCTTTGGTAATTGGTATTATAACTTAACTAAAGGATTAGATGAGTTGCCGCCAAGTGAAGTGCAAAAAGTACATGAATTAATTACTGGAATCAGTGATAAAAAACTGATTGTAAAGCGACTTTATGAATATTTACAAGATAATACCAGATATGTAGGTATTCAAATTGGAATTAGCGGATATAAATGCTTTCCGGCAGACTACATTGCTAATAAAAAATATGGAGACTGTAAAGGATTGGCTAATTATATGAAAGCTTTATTAAAAGCAGCAGGAATACCATCACAACTTGCACTAATATATGCCGGTAATGGAGAAAATACTCATAGGGTTTTGGATAAATTCGTCGCTTCTCAGTTTAATCATGCAATTCTATTTGTGCCACTTGAAAAAGATACTATATGGCTTGAGTGCACATCTAAAACAAATCCTACCGGATATTTAGGCTCGTTTACCCAAAACCGCTATGCCCTTATTATTAATGAAAATAACAGCAAGCTTGTAAAAACTCCGGCCCTTGTTCCTTCCAATTGTTATACTTCATGTAATAATAACATAAGTATTGATAAAGATGAAAATGCCTTATTGAAATCAACTACAACATGCACAGGATATGGGTTTGATTTTAATACTGCATATTCTACACAACTTAATAAAGATAAGCAGAAGGAATACTTGAATCAAGTAATACCCTATCAAGGTTTTGAATTAAAGCAATTGAATATAAAAAGCGAATCACGGGATTCAGCAAGTATAAAATTGGATTACCAAATTGTTCTAAAAAACAATATTACTCAATCTAGTAATTCTATGTTTCTACAATTAAGCGGGCCAAAACCACCTAAATTTGAGAACCCTTCGAAGCGACATTTTCCGGTTTGTTTAGCCTATCCCATTAATTATATAGATACCACGGAAGTAACCATTCCTGATAAATATAAAGCAAAAAATATTCCCGATGAAAATATTGAAACTCAATTTGGGGCAGTTACAGTTAAGTATATACTGCATGATGATAAAATTAAAATATATAGAAATATTCTTATAAAGTCAGGAGATTATAGTATAGAAGAATATCCCGATTTTTATCAATTTATTACTAAACTTCAGGAGATAACAAATACACCTATAAGTTTTATAAAAAATGAATAAACTTACACTGCTTCTAATCGGTTTTGTTACATTATCTATAAATGTACTTGCTCAAAAACAGCCAGATAAGGCAAAGGATTCTCTGCTTTTGGAACAACTGAAGATGACCAAGTATAATAAAGATACTTCGGCTGATGCGGTTGTATTATCAGACGTAGGAAATACATACATATTAGGAGGCTTCAAAAAATATTCTTCACGAACTATAAAAATAAAAATACTTTCTCAAGCCGGACTTTCTAATGGACAGTGGTTTATTCCTTTATATAATCACAATAACTTTGGTGAGGGTATTACTTATTTGGCGGCAACAACTTATAATCTGGAAGATGGTAGAGTGATTAGCACTCCTTTTGATAACAAAGAGTTATATGAAGAAAAGTACTTATCTAATGAAAGAAAAAATTCACCTAATATAGATGTAGAAAGAATTGCAATGCCAAATGTAAAGGTAGGTTCTGTCATTTGGATTTCATATACCATTAAATCTCCGTATAATGGTTATTTTAATTGGAGATTTCAATCCCATATTCCTGAAGTTCTCTCCGAATTTAATCTCATTGCTCCTCCGTTTGTCCATTACATGTTTCATACGCAAGATATTGATACCAGTAAGTGGGTGCATTTTGCTCGACGAGATAATGCTTCAGATGGTATTTTTACCAATCCGGGCATTAGTGGGACAAAACAATATGATGACATTATTTACACATATGCGTATAAAGATGTTCCGGCATTTAAGGACGAAACATTTATAGCCTGTGAAGAAGACTATATAATGCAAGTAGGGTTTCAACTATCTAAAATACAAACTACACTATATAGCACATCCGGTTTCTCAAATTGGAATTCGTGGCAACTGTTTACTGACAAATTACTGTTGGATCTTACTTATTTTGGTGGGTATCTTTATTCAAAGGAGGGGTATTTAAACAAAACAGCTAAGGAATTAAAACTGGAGGGGAAACCGGAAGCTGAAAAAGTTAAAACCATAGTGAATTACGTTAAAACTAATTACAAGTGGAATACTGCTTATGATATTTTGTCGGACAAAAAAATGGATGATTTTATCACAGAAAAAACGGGTAACAGTGCCGCTATCAATCTGTTTTTAACAGCCTTATTAAAGGCTGCGGATATAGATGCAAAACCTGTTATGCTTAGTACCCGTGCACACGGTAAAATAAAGGTGAATTACCCATTTCTCAACTTTTTTAATGATGTGATTTGCTATGTTAAAACAGACAGTTTATCATTATTATTAGATGGTACAGAACCATTATTACCCTATTTTGCCCTTCCCCCTCCATGTGCGAATGGCTTTGGATATATTGTTCAAAAAAATGACAGCCAGTGGGTTGATTTAAAGCCTCAGCTGTCTGCCAAAGTAATGAAAACGATGGTAGTGCAATTTTCACCCAATTACGATTCAATAAACAGTCAATTTACTATAAAAGCAAGCGGATATAGTGGGTATCAATATAGAAAGAATTGGAATGAAGGGTATGAAAAATTTAGTTCTATGTTAACCGAAGGCAAAGGAATGGAAGTAAAAGATAGTGTTAAAGTATTTTCTATGGATAATCCTGAGGAACCATTATCTATACTATTTTCGGCTTCATTGCCTTTACTAAAGACAGACCCGGCAAGAATAATATTTTCCCCATTTTTAAGTGAAACTATACGAGATAATCCATTAAAAATGTCTGATAGGCAATATCCGGTGGATATGGACTATCCGCATGATTATAAGTATCAATCTACCATTGTTATTCCGGCTGGCTATAAACTTTCCGAAAAGCCGGAGGAAATAAATTATTCTATTGCCAATGGTAACGCTACATTCTCCTATAAAATTAAAAAAATATCCGATAATATTATCCAATTTACAAGCAATATGTCATTTAATATTGCAGTTTTCAAACCTACTGATTACAAGGCTTTGAAGGATTTTTATGATGTTGCAATTAAAAAGTATAAAGAGCTTGTTGTTTTGGAGAAAATATAATAATCCGTTACTCTTTTAATTAACTGCCATAGTTATCCAGTAACATTTAGTAGTTGTATTACAATAAAATTGACTTTTTGCTGTTTATTAGGTACATATAGGCGTATATTTCTTATATTTGTGCTTAACTTACGAAATGATTAAAAAAGTAATACTCCTGAGTGGATTAGTTTTATTTATTACTAAAATGTATTCTCAAACTGCGCCAAAATACAGTAATGATTTTTTGGACATTGGGGTAGGATCCGATGCACTTGCTATGGGGAATTCAGTTGTTGCAAGCGTAAGTAATGTTACTGCCGGATACTGGAACCCGGCAGGGTTAATAGGCATGACAGGCGACATTCAAGTATCATTAATGCATGATGATTATTTTGCAGGAATAGCCCAATATGATTATTTAGCGGCAAGCTATAGGTTAGATACCACCAGCGTTTTTGGGCTTAGCATCATACGCTTTGGTATAGACAATATACCCTATACCATTGATTTAGTTGATGCTACAGGTAAT
>Ga0207023_10048_pt1 | contig 34022 bp, 44 predicted proteins | sample Alteio_BWMinCont_47_FD_153464 | JGI IMG/M metagenome (GOLD analysis project Ga0207023, IMG submission 153464) | Enriched cells from forest soil in Barre Woods Harvard Forest LTER site, Petersham, Massachusetts, United States -... | ecosystem: Environmental > Terrestrial > Soil > Temperate forest >... | reverse complement strand
GCGTATCGCCTAAACGCACATGGACGAAACTCACTTAATCGCCGATTCTTACCACGCCGTGACGATCAAAGGCGCTTGGTATGGACCCTCGCTCGCTGAGCTATTAGCCGAGATGTCGCCTGAACTTGCGACCACGCCCCATGCACCAGGCGCTCATACCATCTCAGCGTTGCTTCAGCATTTGCTCCTCTGGAACGAAAGAGTTCGCAACACCTCCAGCAATAATCCCATGCCTCGCTGGCAGGCAGAAGAGGAATGGGCCGAGCCGCCGATTCCCTGGAATGAACTCTTGTCACGCTGGAACCAAAGTCGCGATCTGCTAGAAGTCAAGATTCGGAAGTTTCCCATCGAAGATTTGGCGAAACAGGTTTCGGGACGCAGCTACCCCTACAAAACGATGCTCCACGGGATCGTGCAACACGCGATCTACCATTCCGGGCAGATCGCGATGGTCTTGAGCATGCTCCGGTCCCGGTCCGTTTAGCATCTACGTCTAGCCATTCCGATCTTCTACCACAATTTAGGCGGTGGCGAGTGCGTTATAACCAACACAATCTCGCACGGCATTAACGCCCCAGCCCTTCTGTTCAAAGGATTGGCATTGTCACTCCCGTTGCAAGGTCACTCCATATGGGGCGTGGGCGTGAAAGATGTATTCTATCTGGCTGACATTGTCGTCTTGTGGTATTTGGTGGGACGAACTCTGGACCGCCGAAGGTTCGCGATAAAGCCGTCGACTTCTAGAATGTCGACTGGCCGGGTTTGGTTCAATTTGCTTCTGGTCTCCTGGGGAGCGATACTTTTCGTAGGGTGCGTCTCGTCGCTTCACGAGAAAAACCCTCGGTGATTGAGGACACTTTGTAACGATTTGCGTTGTACAATCGCGCTGCAGTGCGAGGGTTGCAGATATATGACGAATCCTGGGCATCATTTCGTGGCGGTAATTGGCGGTGCGATTTCAGGCTCGGTGGCGGCGGAGATTCTGGCGGATCACGGAATTCGAGTCGCCGTGTTCGAGCAGAACACGCGACCGTACGGCAAGATCGAAGACGGTCTGCCGCGTTGGCACGTCGAGCAGCGCAAGCAGGAATACGCCCGAATCGACGCGCGCATGAAGAGGCCGAATGTGTATTTCATCCCCTCTACCAAGCTAGGCCGAGATTTCAATCTGCCCCAGCTTTTCGAGTGGGGCTTTTCGGCGGTGATTCTCGCCAATGGCGCGTGGCGCGACCGAGAATTGGGCGTGCCGGAAGCAGAGCAGTACGTCGGCAAAGGCCTCGTTTACCAAAATCCTTTTATCTACTGGTACAACCACAAGAACGAAAAGGACGGTCTCGGACCGCGCTACGAAACTCCCGACGAAGCCGTGGTGGTGGGCGGCGGGCTGGCGTCAATTGACGTGGTCAAGGTGCTCCAGCTCGAAAACTACGAACGTGCTTTAAGGGCTCGCGGCATTCAGACCAGCATGCATGAGTTGGAAAAAGGTATTCCGGAGGTATGCAAGGCGCACGGCATCAAGCCGGAAGAGCTGGGCGTAAAGGGTTGCCTCTTAATTTATCGCCGCCGCGAACAGGACATGCCGCTGGCGCAACCACCCGACAACGCGACGTCCGAGCAGATCGCCAAAACGGAACAGGTTCGGCAGAAAATGTTGCGCCTGGCCCGCGACAAGTACCTGTTTCGCTTCCAGGATTGCAGGCTAACGACCGGGATCATCGTGCAAAATGGACGGCTCGCAGGGCTGAAAGTGGTTGAAACGAAAATCGAGGGCCGCAAGGCTGAACCGATCCCCAGCTCGGAACACGAACTCCGCGCGCCGCTGGTCGTTTCTTCGATCGGCTCGGTGCCGGAGAAACTTTCTGGGATCAACATGAATGGTGAATACTACACATTCGCTGGCAAGGATGTGCCACGGTACACCGCTATGGACCGCGTATTCGGGGTCGGAAACGTCGTCACGGGACAGGGAAACATCCGAGTGTCGCTGGTGCATAGCCAGAAAGTGACCAAGCGCGTGGTGGACTGCATGAAGGGCGACGATGGAAACGCCGCCGCTGGAGCCGGCAGTGCTGAACAGCAAGCCGCGAGTGCCATGAACGCGATTGGGAAGCAGATTGAAGTGATCCCACAGCTTTCGGACGACCAGATGGCGGAGGTGGAGCGCCAAGTTCATGTCCTGCAGCAAAAAGCGGGCCTCACTTCCGACTACGACTCCTGGATTGCCAAGGTAACTCCGCCCGATCTTGAATAGATCGTATTCCTTCCAATTCGGATGCGTTTGCGAATTCCAAGCTTCATCACACCCTCGCTCTCAAGCGAAAGTACATCGGGGAAAATCCAACGCCGGTGTGAAGCATTTCGATGAGCGCCACGAGAGGCCATGCAAGAGAATGCCGTTTTTGCACCAGCGGAAGACCTGGTTGGCATTGACCGCGTGCCGTCGCACTACTCGACGCGGGTCTGCATCGCGGTTGCGCGCTGGCTACGCGAGGCGTTCGGTTGACACCAAGATCGGGACTCCCATGCTTATGGAATCGAACACAGGCGAAAAGTTGGGGCTTAGAGATGCAAGCTCTTTTTTTGGTCTTGTTTTTCGACCAAGTGATATAAGGGCCCCAGACTTCGCTCTCCGCCAGCGGTCACCGTTGCAGCATGATGAGAGCCACGAGACTCGTGACCTTCGCTTTATTGCCCTGTCCGTCGGGCAGTGAACGATCTCGACTTTCATTCTGTTCTCCCCTTATCAGGCTACTCTACAGAATGCTTCATAGCTTTTGCACTTTGCCGACCACTCGGACAAAACCATGGTGATGGCGGTATTCGTCACCATTCCTCCGTTGTGGGAAGGAGCTCGGCGAGGTGTGCTGTGCTATCGACTCGCACGTTGACCGGGTGTTTCTCTTTGAAGTATTCTTGATTTCTGGTGTCCAGAAGTTTCTTCGAGCGGTGCATCATGAACAACTTCCGCCGAAATTCAGCTCGTATACTCGCCTCACGAAAGGAGTGTTATGCCCAGAAAAATCGATCCGCTCAATAAAAAACTCTACGGTTCGGTAACGGCAATGCTAACGGTGACCGACGTGAAAGCGGCAGCCGACTTTTATCAAAAGGCATTCGGCTTTGCCAAACGGGGGATCATGAATGGCCCCGACGGCAAGGCGATCCATGCCGAGCTGACACTCCGCGGCACGACATTAATGTTGGGACCGGAAATGGCGCAGATGGGTTCCCGCGCCGCGAAAACAATCGGCGCTTCGCCGACGACTTTGTATCTGCTGACGGAGAACGCAGACAAGACGGTTGCGAAGGCCGTAAAGGTCGGCGCGGAGCTCAAGGGACCCGTGATGGATATGTTTTGGGGCGACCGCTGCGGAACCCTGGTCGATCCCGAGGGTTACACTTGGATGGTTGCTACCCACATTGCCCAACCGACACCCAAGGAAATGCAAAAGAAGATGATGGAGCAAATAGCCAGCCAACAGGGGGCCCGCGCAGCGGGTGCCTCCTGACCTTTCTTGTTACAAACCGTTCCAGTGAGGGCTGGCGGGGGCGATCGAGCATGGACGGAATAGACATTTCTGCTTGACCTAATCCAAAGGCTGGCCCTCCAGAAGAGATGCGGTCGTACAGCGATAGTCGTGCAGCGATAGCAACACTCGTCGCGATTTCTCCTGAATGACGGGCTCGCAAGTTAGCTACGATTTCATTTCCGGCTTGAGTAGGGCCGACACAAAGCAAGCACAGAAAGTGCATCCGCAGACCATGAACCTGACTACGCGAATGCTCATCCATACGTCCATCTGCCGGTAACGACTTATCGGGAGTCAGCCCGTCATTGCCGGTGGAAGTCAAGCGCCGCTCTTGCCTTCAAGGAACTTCGACAAAGTGCACAAAGTCGGCCGGGATCATAATCACCGTGGTGCTGTTGTTCTCCGCACCCACCTCGGCAACCATCTGCATACGACGCAATTCCAGTGCGGCCGGGTTTCCCACCATCAACTGCGCCGCGTCGGCCAGTTTCTGTGACGCCTCCAACTCGGCCTCCGCCTTGATGATTCGGGCGCGCTTTTCGCGCATCGAATCAGCCTCCATTGCCATCACCCGCTGCATATCCTGCGGAATCTCCACATCCTTCATTTCTAGCAATTAGCTCGGTTGGATAGGGCGTCTGCCTTCTAACTAGGGGATGCAAACTAACTAAGTGCCGCTGCTGGTGTCGCTTACGCGGAAACGCACGGTGCAATCACCCCCTCGAATTGCACCGAAGTTGAACCGAGATGGCCCCCCCAGCTTCCCAGGGGTAATTTCGGCAGGCTGATCCGCGATTCCCGGTGTGTCTTGACGGGAAGTCGCAGGATAGCTATCATCTGGTATGTATCATCTAGGAGGTCTTGAGAATATGGGCAGGTCGACCAAGAAACACCGCAGTCAACCGGGGAAGGTGGCGGCTCAACCCGCTGTCGCGGAGGCAAAGGTGTTTATGACAGGGCGCAGTCAGGCCGTGAGGCTTCCGAAGGAGTATCGTGTCACAGGTAAGAGCGTGTATGTGAAGCGCCTCGGCAATTCGATCGTGCTCATCCCCAAAACAGCCGATCGCTGGGCAGGACTGTTCGCAGCCCTCGATGAGTTTCCTCGCGATTTTGTGCTGGAGAGCCACCAGGACCAGGCGGCGCGTGCCGACCTCGACAAACTATTCGATAAGGCCACGGACTAGGCCCCGTGTACTTGCTCGACACCACGGTGTGGATCGATCTGCTGCGCACCAATTCCCCCTCGATCCGCCGAAGGCTTTCCGCGCACAACAAGAGCGTCATTGGCCTTTCGATCATTACGGCGTGCGAGCTCCAATATGGCCTCGAGCTCCGAGCAGCCAAGCACCCGCACCTGCGCGTGAAGGAACAACATCTTCTCGCTGCTATCCTCGCACCCTTTGACATGTTTTCAATAGACCACGCAGTGGTGGAGATCTACGGAAGGGTCCGCACAGCTCTCGAAAACTCAGGCACGGGGATTGGCGCCTTGGACACCTTCATTGCCGCCCAGGCCCTGAGCTTGGGAGCCACCTTGGTCACAAGCAACACGAAGGAGTTCGCGCGAGTGTCTGGATTGCAGATCGAAGACTGGAGATGACTCCATTCAGTCGTCGACGGGCCAGCGCCGAGCGCCAATCGCACCGGAGGCGGGACAGACAGATCCACAGCAGGCGTCCCCGAAGGTCAATTTGGGAGTTTTCTCGCGGATCGCTGAAGCACGCCTATTTGGTGGCGCAGAGCCAGGTTCTCGAGCCCGAGGGCAGCACGCGAACGGAAGATCGAAGACAGAGTTGCCAGGAGTGTCTGGAGAAATAAGCATCGGCGAGAATTATAAAAGAAACATAACCCCCATCCGCTCAAACATTTCGAGATTTTCGAGAGGCACAATCAAGCTTTCGCCACAGCTGGGAGTCGGAGCCTCGCGGCCATCTTCACCAACTCAGCGAGGGAGTCGGCCTTCATCTTCTGCATCACTTTGCCGCCGTGTGCCTTCACCGTGATCTCGCTTATGCCGAGTTCTCCACCGACCTGTTTATTCAACAGACCGGAAACCACCAGCGCCATAACCTGCCGCTCACGATGTGTGAGTGCCGCATAACAGTTCCGGAGCGCTTGCTTCTCCGCCTCGTTGCCAAGTGCCACCCGGCTGCGTTCGATGGCTTGCCGGATGACATTCAAAAGTGCGTCGTCACTGAATGGCTTCGTCAAGAACTCCACAGCCCCTGCCTTCATGGCTTGAACCGTTGTGGGCACGTCGCCGTATCCCGTGATGAAGATGATCGGCATATCCGGCCGCTCGACGGCGACACGCTTCTGTAGGTCGAGACCATTGAGGCCCTGGAAGAGAAACGTCAAGGACTAGACAGCTCGTAACCCTGTCCTTGCTCATCACCGTTCACGTGTTTTGTTAGCGTTACAAGCTCTTAGTTGCGCTGAAATAGCCGCACTTGCAGCCCTCTGGCCAGCAATTGGCCAGCAACAAATTCTGTAATAATCGACCGATCTACGCTGATGGCATGGTTGCGCCCGCAACTTGTTCCTCCAGCTCCGCGGCACGATCACTTAGCTCTGACGATCCTATGTCTCGCGCAGTAGCTGCCTCATCCGTTAATAGGCTGGCACGACTAACGGTTCGGTTATGACTGCGCCTCTGCGTTCGTAATCGGAAACTCTTGCGTGTAATTCACCGTGCGGCCACCGCTTGAAAGTTCGAGAACGCAGGAAAGCTTCGTACGATCGGGGGAGATCGACAGCCGCTCCATGATTTCCAGCTCCTGGCCATCGAACGATTGCAGGGTCTGGTTTACTAACGCCTTGTCGTCCCAGTAGGAAAAACCCTGCCGGCCAAAAGGAGTGCCCTGGTGCATCCCCATACCTCCGCCTCCGCCCATCCTTCCGATCGTTCCCGGCTTAAGGGTCTCGCGGAAGCGTTGCTCAACCCGCTTTTTGTACTCCCGGGACCGCTGTTGCATCCGCTCGATCTCCGGCCGGGGCGGAGGCGGATGGACTTGGTGCTCAAGCATGTTTCGGACAGTTTCAAGCTGGGGTTCGGGCAACTGGTCGATGAGGGCTTTGAGTTCGTCGCGAGTGGCCATGGTCGAGAAAGGATACCCTGTCTTTCGCGCCTGATAAACGTTAGAGCTGTATCGAACGCGCGCAGACACCGCGTCCAACTTCGCGCCCCGGAGAAAACGCGCGTCCCATACAGCTCTAACGTTTGTCAGGACTTGAGGATTACTTCCGGACAATGTTCAGTTCGAAAACAAGAACCGCTTGCTGACCTCCAGGAGCTTGGCCTGAACCGGTGGGTGGCTGTTGGCGTACAGAATATCGTCCTGATAGATTTGCAAATATTGGACGCGCGCCGGGCCGTCCTGTGTCCCATAGAAATGTCCGTAAGGCGTTCCAGCGAAGAAGACACCCAGTACGTTGTCGAGGGCTTGCTCGGGAGTGATGCTTTGGCAGGTCAGCGAAGACTTATCCTCACTCGGACATCCTTCCAATGCCGGGCGTCGCGAAAACCCCGTGGAAAACTCTCCTCCAGCCAGAACTCGTGGATTGCGCCTCGTGTCCGCCGACATCGCTTTAACCGGCCTCATCGTCAGTGGGTGCGCTGCCATTACGCCATTATTCTGCGTCGCCTTGGCGTTTGGCCCCAGCGGTTTGCTCGCAAAATAGTTCATAATCTCCAACGTCGAAGCCTCTCGTGCCCCAGGTCGAGTTGGATTGAACGGAAGACCCGCCGCAAGCGTCAGCGCGAGAGTAATATTGTTGAAGATTCCTGCGTAGTCGTCGATCGCCGCCTTCCACTCCTCGACAAACGCCTTGTTCGACCGGTGGTACGACGGATCGTGGTAGAACGCTTCCAAGAGTCGCGCCCACTTCTCCGTCTCGCCAGGTCCGTTGTGCGGCATAATGATTTCTTCGGATTGCGACGTCGGACCCGCGACAGCGATGGACACAAAGGCTTCGCGCTGCCCAAACCTTTTCGCAAACTCCAGTAGAAACGCGTGCCACGATCTCTTGTATACAGGGTTCCACGGCAACGGCAGTTCATGCAGCTCGCCCTTGCGCGCGACGCCTTCGGGATACCCGAAGGTGGCCTTTCCGCATTGGGGTGGTGCGGGGCCCGTCCTCCCGCCTGAACCCAACCACCCATCGCAGGACGGAAGTTCGTCCAGGAGCCAGCCAGGCGACGAAAAACCGGGAAGCAGACCGAGCTGAATAGTCTTGTGCTTCGAGTCGGAGATCTTAAAGGCCTCTTCCAGCAAACTGAAATCGAATTGGCCTTCCTTGGGCTCCAAGGTCGCCCAGTCGTAGTAGAGAAACAGTCCCGAAATCGCGGGATTGTCAATGGTGTCGGTGTAGGGATGATGGTCGAAGGCCAGGACCACGGCGTAAATGCCCCGAGGCTCACGGGGCGAGAGCTGTCTCGGCGCCTTGTGAGGTGGTGCTTTCCCCCGGGCCAGCACCACAGGGGCGGAGATAAGTAACGCTAAGATCGCTAAAGCTGTCGCCCTTTCCTTACTCATTCTTCCTCCTCCCAAAAAACTCTCTTCACTGGGTGGACCTGATACTGAGCCCAGGGTTCGGTTTTTCTCCAAGATGTTCAGCACCTCGGAGCCGCAATTTTCTCTTGGCCCCCTAAACGGCACCACACTACACCCGTCCAGATTGTTCGCGATACTGTGAATCGATCTTCACCGGTAGCACTCCCGACCAAATCTAGAGGCTAACTCCCGAGTTCGAGTTGGACCGTCGTCTCGATGAAGCCGAGCGCGTACGTGTCGGTTTCATGGCTCCAAGCATCGAGGTTGCTCCAAGTGCTCCAAGAATCTCGGAAGAAGTCGAACTCGAATTAGCGTTGCAAGCGCAACAGAAAGAGAGTAGCCAAGGATGCGCCCATAGCTCAGTTGGATAGAGCGTCTGCCTTCTAACAAGGCGATGCAAACTAACTAAGTGCCGCTGCTGGTGTCGCTTACGCGGAAACGCACGGTGCAATCACCCCCTCGAATTGCACCGAAGCTGCACCGAGATGGGCCCCAGCTTCCCAGATGTTGCGTCCTTCTCCGGCAAATCGGAGAATGCGCTTTTGAAGTGCGTCTGCACGCGTGCTACGCTTTTGCACTTCATGCCAGACCCACACCAAAAACGAACCAATTCCGCCCGCTGGCTCGGGTTGCTAATTACCGTGCTGGGCCCCCTGAGCAACTTCCTCTATTACTCCAAGGTTCCCGCAGCCGTGCTCCCGTGGCTCAACCTGGCCATACCAGCCGTCGGCCTGCTCGTCGTCTTGATCGGCGTCGCCCGCGCGTTCCGCCAGCCGCAACTCTACCGCGGCAAGATCTTGGGCTCCATCTTCACTGTGCTGGCGGCCTTATTCTTTGGCGGCTCCGTATGGCTCTTCATTCACGTCCGGGACGTGCCTCGCTCCGCCGCCGCTCCACAAGTAGGCCAGCGCGTACCGGACTTCACTTTGCCCGACAGCACCAACCAGCCTGTCTCTCTTTCCCAACTGTTTTCCGCCGCGCCGGGAACGGCTCAGCCCAAAGCCCTGCTTCTCGTTTTCTATCGTGGATATTGGTGACCCTTCTGCAACCTCGAGTTACGAGGCATCCGAGTTTGCCACACAAGGCATCCGGCCCGTGGCCATCAGCGTAGACCCGCCCGACGTCTCTGAACATTTGCGGCAAAAGCAAGGCTACACTTTCACCTTTCTTTCCGACCCAAATACCGAGATGATTCGCCGCTACGACTTGTTGCACAAAGCCGGAGGCCCCGAAGAGCACGACATCTCCCGCCCCGCCGAGTTTTTGGTGGATCGTTCCAGCACAGTACGCTGGGAAAACTTCACGGAAGACATCCGCATAAGGCCCCGCGCCGAACAAATGCTAGCCGCCGCCCGCGCCGTCCAGTGGTAGCCTTTCCACGGCCTCGCCGTGCCGTATCTTCGTGCAGAACATTTGGGCGTTCCTAAAGGTTGCCGTTAAATTTGTGCCCGTCATGCCCGTCAAGAATCAGCTTGCCAAGTTGCGTTTCATCGGCTATTACGCCCGCGCACGAAACAACCCGCTTCGCGATGGTTCGCGCAGCGGCTGAATGACCAGCTCTTCATTCCGCAAAGGATTTTAGGCCTCCAAAGGCAGTCGGACTATATACAAATGCATCAAGTTCCCATAATATGCGAACTTATAGTATTATCGTATAGCCATGGAGCCGCGGAAAGATTCATTGCCAGCTCACCGCGCACGCCTCGGTGCAGTACTACGAGCAGCAAAGGAAGTCGTGTCAGTTGATGTCACGTCTCGGACACTCGGGATCGAGAGGCGTGCCGCGGCCAAGCTCCTATCACGATGGAAACAGCAGGGCTGGCTCCGACGAATAGGACACGGGCTCTATGTTCCGGTGCCGCTGGACATGGCTGGTAGCGAACAGGTGATCACAGATCCCTGGGTTCTCGTACCAACGCTCTTCAATCAGTGCTACGTTGGCGGCTGGACAGCCGCCCATCATTGGGAACTTACCGAGCAACTTTTCAATGAAACCCTAGTCTTCACGACACGGCGTTTTTCAGAAAAACGCGTGATCGCCCAAGGTGTGATTTTCGTGTTGCATAACGTGCAGCCGAAACGTTTCTTTGGATTGAAAACGCTATGGCGCGGTTCTGTCAAAGTGTCTATATCGGACCCCGCGCGTACGTTAGTCGATATGATCGCCGCGCCCGAGTTGGGCGGTGGCATCGACCACGTAGCTGATAGCCTGGGCGCGTATCTCAAAACTAAGATTGCTGATCGCGGCTTGTTGATTCGGTACGCAGAGGAATTTGATAACGGCGTCATATTCAAGCGCCTCGGATATCTTGCAGAAACGCACTTGCACGACGACAAGCTTGCTGCCGAGTGCCGGTCACGGTTGACACAGGGTTATGCCCAGCTTGATCCCTCGCTTCCTCCGAAAAAACTCGTTACGGCCTGGCGTCTCTGGTTGCCCTCCGCCAGGAAACAATCGGCATCATGATCGACAGGCGCGAAATCCTCGAAGCCGCTTCGGCGTTTTCGCTGCTGCCTAGCATTGTCGAGAAGGACTACGTCCTTGGCTGGATGCTCGCAGGCATAAATGCCCATGACGAACTTAGTGAAACCTGGGTATTTAAGGGCGGAACCTGTCTCAAAAAGTGCTATTTCGAGACTTATCGGTTTTCAGAAGATCTGGATTTTACCCTGCGCAATGAAGAACACCTCGACGAGGAATTCTTGCGGACGGCTTTCGAGGAAGTCATCGCCTGGGTGACGGAACAATCTGGTCTCAATATTCCCGCCGACCAACTCGAATTCGATATCTACGACAACTCCCGCGGACGCCCCAATTGCCAAGGCAAAATTGCGTACCGTGGACCGGTGTCGCCAACTTCGGGCGGCTGGCCCAAGATCAAGCTCGACCTCACCGCGGATGAAAGGCTCGTGCTTCCTTCTATCCGGCGCGAGGTATTTCATCCGTACAGCGACCGACCCGAAGGAGGGATCTGGGCGAATTGCTACGCCTATGAGGAAGCCTTCGGAGAAAAACTGCGCGCGCTAGGAGAACGCACGCGACCTCGCGATCTTTACGACGTGGTGAACCTCTATCGACACACGGACAGCCGGCCAACGGCCACGGTGCTTCTGGACGTTCTCCGGCAGAAATGCGAATACAAGGCAATCCCGGTGCCCACGTTCCAGTCGCTTATTCCTAATCGCCAGGCTCTTGAGGGGATGTGGTCGGACATGCTGTCACACCAGCTCCCCGTGCTTCCGCCGCTCAGTGACTTCTGGGATGCGCTGCCCGAGATCTTTTCATGGATTATGAGTAGCGCTCCAGTTCCGCATCGCGCGCTCATCCAGCACGGCTCTGGCGAAATCGCTATCCGCTCGCGCGTGCTGCCGATGGGGGTTCCGCTCCCCTCCCGTTCGACTCTGGAAATCATCCGCTTCGCCGCGGCGAATCATCTATGTGTCGATCTCAGGTATGACGGCAGCCTGCGCCGTATAGAGCCGTATTCGCTTCGGCAGACGGCTGAGGGATATTTTGTGCTGCACGCAATCCGCAGCGATTCAGGAGAGCATCGTTCCTATCGCGTGGACAGAATGCAGGGGGCGACCGTAACTTCGCAAGTGTTCATGCCGCGTTACGTGGTTGAACTGACTTCGACGGGTCCGCTTACTATCGCGCCTTCAACCGCGGTGCCGCACGTGCCAAGCATGCGGCGTGCAGCCAGAACCAGACATCAAGGGCCAACCTACGTCTATCGATGCACGGTTTGCGGAAAGACATTCAACAAGAAAAGCATGAATGGCTCCCTCAATCCTCACCAGAACCGTCAAGGATCTCCGTGTTACGGGCGGTATGGCGTGTACGTACGCACGAAGTATTAGGGCAAGAAATCTAGTAATTGTTCGTCGCTGGCTGGAGCATCGAGGAAACCGCGAACGATTGCCCGAAAGGAAGTCTGAGATTCTTGCTGAGGGCGCAAAGCTAAAGTTTGTTTTGAATGCAAGCGGAGAAATCGAAATTCTCGGGAATCGCAAGAGCCTCAGTGCACTAGCGGCCATCCGTTCCTCCTCAGCGAGCGAAGATGACCATTATCATTTGGATGAGCAGTTTTGGCGTACGGAATCCGGTTCTGTGACGGCGTGAATCAGCCATCTGACCATATAATGGAATCCGAACGCACATAAATCCAATGGCGAAATCGATGGAAATCGGTGGACACGGGGGACACATTAAAATTGATGTCCAAGGCTACGAGCAGCCGGAGACCTCAGATGAGGACGATGCGAATTGGTTGATAGCCCGATGCAATGTGGCGGTTGCCGAGTTTTCCTGCACTATCAAACTGAACCATCCTTGTGCTGCTCCAAAGGTGCTCCAAAAGTTAAAAATCGCGCCAATCTCTGGGATAAGACCCAAGCGCTCGGGCGCGCTCGCCTTCGCGCCGTAGCTTCCACGCGAAATAGAATCCGAAGATCGGTGGCAGAAACCAAGTAATTCCCACGACGCCACAGTTCTTGTCGAACCACGGACTCGGCCAACCGCGCAGTTCCCCCGCGAGGCGCAGGAGCGTGATTCCGAGCGTGAAGAGCGTCGGCCCGAGCACAAGTCGAGGGATCGAAAGTCGCGAGGCGATATGTGCCATAAAAACCCAAACAGACTTTCAAGTTCTTTGTTTCCGCCGTTAATCTAGACGTCGAGACATGAATTCACTTGGCCGTAAAGTCGCATAACAGGAAAAGTGAAAATCCACATGGACGGTTTGTCCGCTTGATCAGTCGTTTGCCTGATTGACTTGCGTTATCAGATGATTGGGGTTCCTCGCACTGAATGGAATGGTCATAAAGGCGAATGACTAGATCATAGTAACGAAGAATCTCCGGAAGGCACGTGGTAGACAGCGAATCGCAATGTCCGGTCAGTGGCAAGCGGAAGTACGCAAGCGAAGGTGAAGCTCTGGCGACAGCCTCTCACCAAATCGCAACCGCCAATGCGCCAAAGGAACTTCGTGCCTATCTATGCTCCTGGTGTGACTCTTGGCATCTCACGAAAAAGGAAGGAAGAGCCGGGAAGGATCGTAGATAGTCGTTCGGTAAAATGGACATGGAGTCGGACAATTTCTTTCGGCCCTACGTCTGGACCAACCTGCAGGAAACCTTGCGGAAAGTCCACGGATGAACTCTCATTGACAGTATAAATTCCGGATAAGAGCGGTCTCGGCTACAGGGAGGCAATCTCTTCCAGCCGCGAAATAATCGTGCCGACCCTCTCCTGGCTGGCTGGGGCGGGCGGAAGATGGCCTGGAAGAGCATCGTTAAATTCACGAATCGAAATCAACCCATTGATTTGCTTCGCGAGGTAAGAACGCACATCGCTCACCGCAGCTTGGATTTCTCCCACCAGTTCGGCGCGCCCATCGACAACGGCAATCAGATCTTCAATGTCTCGACTGGCGTGAAAATCATTCTTGCCCCTGCCGGCAAACGCTTCGAGCTTCGAAGCACAGAAATATACCGGCGCGACCAATCGAATCTTCAAACCCTTTTCGAGTTCGCGTTCTTCCGCGTGGTCCATCGCTGGTCGGTACCATGTGTTCGAAAATCCCAGAATGTTTTCGTCCAAAGGCATCACGTCAAGCGTCGTCGTCTTCTGACGCCAGCGGCAGAGCGGAGCGCCTTCGCTTGCGTCCTCTCGAAACCCAAGCTTCCTCAATCGGTCTGAGAATTCAGCATAGGCGGCATAGGAAGTGATTTCTGCAATCGCATCCACGTCAAATGTCGGGCGCACATCTGCCGCCGCGTTATCGGTGATCAACAAGGCCGTGGCGCAGCCACCGATAAAAACCAATTCTCCGAGAATCGGCTCCAACAACCTGGCCGCGTCCGTCAGCAGTTGAAGATTAGGATTCGCCATGAGTCGCCTTTAGCCTGCGCACCAAATCGCGCTCGGCCAGATTCCGCTCGCGCGCGCGCCCATCCCGAATCGCATCGACCAGTGCCAGAAGCTCGTAGAGTGCGGGATCGCGCAACGCCGCATGCGGAACGTTTTTATACAGCGGCTCAAGCCCCACGCCCCGAGTATCGCCGTCATGCCAAGGCCAAACTGGCGGCAGATCGTTCGAGACAGCAATTTCACTTTTTAGCGGCTCGGCCGCATACGAAGTCGGAATGCCCCTCGTCACCTCGCCGTGTTCGGCGGGAAATGCGTACTTCAAACCATGGACTAGAAATTCTTCAAGGCCGGAAATATTGGGTTTGTCTTTCAGCGCCGGACCATGCAGAAGCCGGGAAGTTCTCAGCCGTTGGATGGCGCCATGAACCTCCGACGGGCTGAGGCCAAGATCGCCTGCGACAACAGAAATCGGCGGGCGCCCTGTTGGGTAGCCGCATAGCTTCAGCGCAACTACTACGTCTTGAGGCTTCAGCTTCATGTCTATATTCTATATTCGCGATTCGCGAATAGCAAATTAAATTCCTGTGCCCACCTTCAACAGGTGGTCAAGAATACACTAAACTACGTTATTTCTTATAGATACGGACATCAACGCCTCGTTCCTGATGAATTGGGGAATAGTCTCCAGTTCAAAACTTGTTCCTCAGTCGGCGCATGGGTGTGTGTCCCTCGCCGCCGCGCTATCTGGCCCCACCCCCAAACCGGCGAAAGGTGGATCCCTCTTAAACCGGAGCTAACAAACGTCGAAGCCCTGGATGAAGAGCTTTCCGAATGCTCCCCGGAGAGTGGCAAGGCGCACAGTGATAGAGTTGGCGGATCATGAAAGATTAAAACGCTGAGATGTTCTAAGTGCTAAGTGTGGGTTCCACGGAAGATGCGGACGTGAATGAAGCAATTGGCTTATGCGCCTGAAAACGCTGACCATCCAACTCGAGGAGATGCCGGAGTGGCACGATCATGGCAAGAAACTTATCGAAAGAGCCCGAATCCAGCTTTTCGCCAAGTCATTCGTTTTGCAGGTGTACGACGTTTTGGCGAGGCACAGGCCTCAACTTTATGCATACTCTTTATCATCGCGGTGATGCGTGTTGAGAATGAAACTTACTGTTATGCTATCCAAGGAGCACCCACTTGGTCCCAAGTATAAAAAGCTTTCCCACAGTTCGCCCCTCCTGAGACCTGGCGGACCTGGGATTTTCATATCGTAATCGAGAGTAAGTCCAATGCACGCATCATTCGACACAAGGAAGACCCGCGAGTTTGGGAAGAAATAAAAGTCCGCATCCGCACCCGTGACGATCACACTTGTCGCTATTGTGGCTTCAGGGCTCTCAAGTGGCAGGTGGTTCATCATATTGATGGGAACCACAAGAACAATGCTCCAGAGAACCACGAAACGGTCTGTCCGATGTGCAATGCGGTTCTTCACGCAGGGCGGGGTTGTACGATTCTGAAGATCGTCGATCTTTTTAAGAAGTCGCGGTATCTCCAGGCTGATGTCATTAGGAGGACGCGAATACTGCGAGCCTCGGGGCGCACCGACGAAGAAATCATCAAGACACTTGGTCTGAAGAAACAGGTACCATTCAAACAGGACCGTACGTATCTCCGCCGCCTGACAGCCTTTGTGAGCTGCCGCCCGCCAGCGCACGAGGACTTTATGACCAGAGCCCTAGAATACGGTTACGATGAAGCTCGACGGCAGCTCGGGATCTAGTCCTAAAGCCTGGAGTATTTGTTTAGCGTCTAGACACTTTTTCTCAAAAATGTAGTTGTCTGCATCCGCGAAGCGGTTATTTTGTCGATGTGGCAGAAGAGCATACCGCAGAAAAGATCACGCGGCTCGAGCGAGAGATTGAAGTATTGAAGAAAGAGAATGAACGCCTGCGGCAGTTGTTGGAAGAGGCGCTACGAGCCGCGAAGCGACAAGCGGCCCCCTTCTCGCGGCAGAAACCCAAAGCCCAGCCCCAAAAACCCGGACGCAAAGCAGGAAAGCGCTATGGGCGCCGCTGCCGCCGGCCCGTTCCCGACACCGTGGATGAAGTTGTCGAAGTACCGCTGCCGGCCCGCTGTCCGCGATGCGGAGGCGGACTGAAAGAGTGCGAGACCGTTTCTCAGTTCCAAACCGAGATTCCGGAACCGCGGGTGCAGCGCATTGAGTTTCGCATTTCTGTCGGGCGCTGTAGGCGTTGCCGACGACGAGTGCAGGGGCGACATCCACGGCAAACCTCGGATGCCCTCGGCAGTGCGGCCTCGCAACTAGGACCGCGAGCGCTGGCGCTGGCCACGCAACTGAATAAAGGATTAGGCCTGCCCTACGGCAAGACGGCCACAGTACTCCAGCAAGCCTTCGGATTGCAGGTGAGTCGCGGCGGCTTGTGCCAGGCCCTGGCGCGGGTGGCGAGTAAAGCGGAACCGACGTATAACGCGTTGGTAGAAGAGGTTCGCAGCAGTGCGAGTGTAACCCCGGACGAAACCGGTTGGAGAGTGGGCGGAAAGCTGTGGTGGATGTGGGCTTTCAGCACCCCGCAGGTCACCGTCTATAGCATTCAGCCGGGACGCGGATTCGAAGAAGCAGCCCTGGTGTTGGGAGCGGACTTTGCAGGTTTTTTGGTGCGCGACGGGTGGAGCATCTATCGTCAGTTCATCCACGCTCTGCACCAAACCTGCTTAGCGCACCTGCTGCGGCGCTGCCGGGAGATGCTTCTGGTGGCAAGAAGAGGGGAAGCGGAATTCCCGCGCACCATCGAAACCATCTTGCAGGAATCTTTGCAGCTGCGCGATCGTCGCCAGCAACGACAGATCAGCGAACACGGATTGGCGGTGGCCCGGGGAAGATTGGAAGTGCGGATGGATCGGACCCTAGAACGGTGCTATCGCTCACCGCAGAATCGCCGTTTGGCCAACCATCTGTTGCGGGAGCGGGACGCTCTATTCACGTTCTTGAGATGTCCCGGTCTGGAAGCGACGAACTGGCGCGCCGAACAGGCCATCCGCCCGATGGTGGTGACCCGCAAAGTCTGGGGTGGCAATCGAACCTCACGGGGAGCACATACCCAAGGTATTCTGGTGAGCATTCTTCAAACTTGCCGTCAGCAACTCCGCTCCGCTTCTTCTGTTCTTCAAAAGCTGATCTGTGCTTCTCAGCCCAAGCCTTTGGACTTAACTGTCCGTGTGCGCTAAACAAGTACAGCCTGGAAAGGGCCGAATTGGGCGGAATAGCGCAGCTTCAACAGGGCACGCATAGGTTCGGTTGGCCGTTCGGTGGTTCGGTGTCGCAAAGTAGGGGCAGGAGTTGTTTGGGGAAGGTTTTCACTCTTGCCAGAATTTATCTCACACTACTTTTTCTTGATGGACTCCCCCACATCAGTCGTTGCCAGAGGGCCTCTGTGGGTGGAAAGATCGCGGGAATATCGGCTGCGTTCGAGAACATCCTCGTGAACTTGCCTTCGGCCGAGAAGAATAGGATAACGTAGCGGTCGCGCTGCGGGTCCCGCCGTGCAATCTTGTCGGCCCGGCGCTCGGTGAAATAGATGTATGCCAGGTTCTCGTTGTGGTCATTCGCACAGAAGCCGAGCAAATTAACGTCGTAGTGATTAGGGGCGTCGCCACCGGAGTCTATCGCGTCGGGTTCGCCCTCTATTTTTAGGACCTCTGCGGGGCCCATTCCGGGGCGCAGCAAGGACAATCTTGTTTGATGGAGTTTCAAAACAAACATTCGCATAGCGATAAAAATAGTGCTGTCGGATGCGATAACCATTGAATTGGGATACTGCAACGACGTCCACTTAGGAAAATGCGTCAGATTCTTCAATTCTCCGAATTGCGTGATTCTGGAGAGCCCCCTTGTTGTGACGAATAGCACCGTACCGTCCGGCTGCTTCGCGTACGCGCTGGGCGCGCCATCCAGGTGGACAGTATGTTGTAGCGCAATGTTGAGGCCGTCTGGATTAGAAAAAATGAAGGCATTGCCGGAATCCATCGACATGTGAGCGAGGCCGGACAAAACGAGGATGCCCCCATCGATTGGGACCACCGCACGAACGTTGTCACTAACGATGCGCTTCGTCTTGCTCCCATCTTCATTCGTAAGCCAGAGGCCCCCACCCCATTCGCCAGCGGCGTAAGCAAGGAGCCAACCATGCTCAAAGTGCATCGCGCTTCTCAGGCCAGCACTTACGCTGCGACCGGGCATCCCCTCTTCGTGCTTCAACAGCGGAGGCCATGACGGCAATGGGGGGAAGTCGTCTTTCCCTTTAGGTCTGGGCCGTTCGGTAATCTTGACGCCGTTTCCCTCATTTGTTACCTGCCACTCATTGTGGGAGTAGTTAAAGCAGCGAAGGGTGGTTTCGTTCAGATTCTTCAATTTACTTTCTGGATAAACATACCAACCCACCGGGATATTTCCCGGGAGGGGCGCTGGTTGCTGTCCGAGCACCATCTGTGGCAGGAGGATGGTAGCCACCGTGACGCTGAACTGTACGGTATATTTGTTCCATCGCGAAACTGGCTTCATGTCCGCAGAATAGCACGAGTGCCTCTAAGTGCCTGGTAACGCGGAAATCGGTAAAGTCCAACCGTCAGTAGCCTTTGCAGAGGACAAGGTCAACAGCCTTTCCGTTGTTCATGACAACCATCCAGGGACTGTCCCTCAGAAAGAATGCATCTTCGCTTTTGGCCGCAATCTCAGCGCGGCTTACATTCCCCAGAGTGAAGGCTCCCGGAGTGAGGTAACACGCCTGGTAATATGGCGTGACTTCCATCAGTGTCCGTATGTAACCAAAGCGGGCCTCGAGTTGATCCTTTGTCAATCCTTCGACGCGCCTTACGGGCCAGACATCGTGGGACATCGCCCCCAGGGCAGAATCGAGATTCATGTTGTTATTTAGGCCGTGTTTCCATAACACATAGTAGATGTTCTTGGGGTCCACATCGTCTGGATAGGTTCCCAGCCATGTGTAGAACACGAGCAACGACAGAATCACACCAACGCCGGTGAAGAATACAGCGAACGCGATTCGTCGAAGCCATGTCTTCCTATTAGCGGGATTCATTGTGGAGAGAACAGTTTCCTAACGTAATCGTAGCAGAAGTTATCAAGGTACCGGTAAAGCGCTAGCGTTTATCAGGGCCTCAGGAAATGCGAGTTCGTTTTCGAGCGAGCTCAACCATTTTCCGGTCCGACTCAGATAACCGCTCGGGATACTTCAGACCATTGAAGCGAGCAATAGCTTCTTCGTATCTACGTTGGTGAAAAGAACTACGTAGTTGCTCGACCTTCCGTTTGTCACCCACGTAGCCTGCCATCAGGTCCGCATTTCGCTCCGCACCGTCCGATGACTCCCTTTTTGCCGCCTGCCCCAACAAGGCACCAGTGCCAGTCAGGAAATCGTCAGCAAAACCTAAATCATGGGCAAGTCCTAGGAATGCTTCTTTGGAATCTTCTGAAAAACCCGGATAGTGGCACTGCTCTTTCACGCCGAGTTCACGCATATAGTGCTCGTGCGATGCGCTCTCTGTCCCTACGTGATAACGCACCAGACCCAAGTTGTGTCTTACGTGTAGCTCAAGTCTCCGCTCACCTCGAACTCACCCCACGCATAATTTCCGCCCGCGCTTTTCCCCTCGCCACGAAACTGAAAGTGAAAGTGTTTAGGTGCGAGCACCGTTTCGAGAACTCTTGCTCCTTCGAGGAGAGGAACTTTGGGGGGAACCACGCTCATACTTTGTTTAGCCTCGGCATCGGAGTACGCCCTGAACAAAATAGCACAAACGGAGGTAGCTCTTGATTTGTCGATTATTACCGGCCAATCCTTTGAATCACACCCATAAAAGCAGTAGGCGAGAAGGGTTATTCTCTTTCAGTTGGACTTTGCCTTCAGGAGGAAGGAGCTCCGCTTCCGGCTGCGATCTTGGCGGGTCAACGCCGCAGGGCAGAGCCCCAATACGCTACGATTCTCGGGAGTTGGGGAGGGAGCGCAGTGACCATCCAACACCCTAGCCTCTTACCAGGTTGTGATTTGGAGAACTACAGATTCAATGTCCGTCCCGGCCTCCGAGGTGTTCTCCGCTTCCGTTGAATGAAATCAAAGCCCAGGAAAGCAAGCCCCGATAGCGGACCGAGAAACCCAAACAGCCGCGCCGCACGTAGCAAGGGTGGATAGGGCCATGCTACCGAACCTAGCTCATAGCAGACATCCCACCCGACTGCCGGAGCGCAGAAGTGATTCATCCACCAGGCAACGTAAGCCCAGGCAGGTATCGCAGCGAGGATAAAGATGATTCCAAGTATTTTCATCGGGTAACCGCTCGATGAGTCCCTTAGTCCATGTAGGTATTTGACACCAGGGAGGGCAGATAGTTACCAGCGTCTTGGAATGCGGCACCAATCTATAAATACTAACTTGGAGAGCCTAGCCAAGTCCTGCGAAGTCCTAGCGCTTTACCGGAAGCGCGCTTCCTTCGAAGGAGATGACGGGAGCAGGGCGCTCTGGCACGCTTTCGGCAAAGCTGATGTTTACCTGGACTTGGGGGGCTTGCAGCGCGGAGGTCTCGTTCAGCCTTTCGCTCTGAGCAGTACGCGGTGCTATTCTACAATCCCATGGCAGGTGAAAAGCCTTTCTCTGTTGTTCAAGTAGATTCGTTGAGATGGCCCGTTGATATTCTGATTCCGAACGGGCGGTTTCGCCTGTTCGTGGCGGCGGATGTGACCGGCCTTTCGACCAAACTGATGTCGGAGTTTGCTGTCGCCGCGCTGAAGAGCGGGATGGTCTATTTCTGCGCGTGGGGACCGGGGTGCGAACGATTTCACGATATTGTGGACGAGGTAGTTGTCGAGGACCAGATAGGAGAGCGTATTTTTGTTGGGAAGAATGAGTCAGACACCATCATGACGACCTGGCATGACGACGAACCATTGGAAGAGGCTCTCGATTTCTTCGCCAACCTGACATGCCCCACTATGGGTTTTGAAGCAAACAGCAACTTCTGGGTGGCCGTGTCGCTAACCAATGCTGAATGGAGTGTGAAATCCAACGACACCTTGAACAGGCAAACCTTCCGATTGGGGACTGGCGGCCACATGTGTAGAGTCGAGGTGTGGCGCGGTGGTGGAGGTGCGGCGTATCTGTTGCCGCTTCTTCATCCTGCGTTTTCGCCTTAACGACCTGCTGCACGCCAGGCGTCACGTCGTGCACCCTAGATCGCTCGGCAGTGGCGAACCTCCACGCCGCTCCTTCCCACCATTGAATTTCAGCGATGGTCACCCTACCGCGACACCTGAGACGCTGCGGGAGGGATTGCGAACATGGAATCGTTTGTGACGGAACATCGTTCTTCATTCCGGTGTCTAACTACACTAGAAAGGAATGCCGCCCAAAATCCTATTTCGTCTGGGCTTGAGCTTTTTCGTGGTAGCGACCTCCACGTACCTCGCTGCAGGCCGTTGGCTCAATTCAAGAATCTTTACTCCTCTTGACTATTCTGTGTCATTGGATAACCCACAGCTAAAATCACCTCCTTTTGAAATCAATCTTAGGGAAACCTATTTCGTTTCTCTCGACTTGGACTATAGCGTGAACGATTGGTACCAAGACAATCGCTGCAACTACAGAACCATTCTGTATCCGCAGTGGCGCGTGTATAGGCTTGGCTCAGCTTCTGCGCAGTCGCGTGAACTCTGGGTAAGTTCTGAACAACTCACATACAGCGACGGTTCCCTTTCTAATGCCTTCCTTGCTTCTCCGAGCCAATATCAGTTGGAGTGGAATATTCCTGCTGCCGCGCCATGCCTCAATCCTAGACATCCGCACCTTTCGGTCTATACCGATTCCTCTGGCTATCGGGAAGGTGTAGGACTAACTCAACTATTCTGCCTCTTCCTGGGCGGCACGGGTCTGGCGTTATTCGCGGTAGCAGGGGGACACGTTGCCCGATGGAAATGTGCTCGGGTCCTAACGCCGCGCATCTTTCCCGATATGGTTCTGCGGAATGTGATGCCGATTGCAAAACACGCGCCGCTTCGGCTCATTCACGAATTGCCGCATTGGGGGCTGTTCTGTGGGGCGGTGCTGTGGATATTGATTTTTATCTTCATGATTTTCGGTCCACTGCCTTCCAAAGGCTTGTTTGTGAGCTGGAGAAAGCCAGATGCGGTCGTTTGGGAGAAGAGTCCATGGCCCGATGCACTCGAGGTATACGTCCGAACTCCTGCGCGGTTCTTTGTAAACAGTGAAGAAGTTAACCGCGACGACCTACGTTCCAAACTCACTGAGCAGCTAGGACGGCGTGCGGAATGGACCGTCTATTTTGAAGCCAACGTTGATACCCCTTATATGGACGCTGTTTACGCGATGGATGTGATTCAAGGCTGTGGCGCAAAACTCATCTGGGTCACGCCGAAAATGCGCGAACAGTGGCACACACCGGAATCATCACCAAAGAATTGAAAATCTCTTGGTCAGTGCCTGATTAGTCCTAGCGCTTCACCGGAAGCGCGCTTCCTTCGAAGGAGATGACGGGAGAAAGGCGCTCTGACGCGACTTCGGTAAAGGGACTTGGCGAGTTCGGTCAGATAAGTTTATGGCCCATATTTTTCGGTCTCTCCGAGAGCGTGGATTTGTCCAATAAGAACTTGCATAAAGCAAGAAGAGCAGTCAGTCCACGCTTATTGGGGTTGTGGGACGATGCACACCAGCGTTTGGCGACGTGATATTTGCCGTGTGAAACGCCCTCAAGGATCCATTCGTCGCCATCGGCTCCGAGAACGCCATCATCTGTGGCGAGTTGGGAAAAGCTGAGATTCTGGATTAGCTGCTCTAGTGCTTTTGAATCTTCTGCATTCAGCTCGAAATCCTTGGCCTCGACCAATTTGCCTGGCTCAAATCCTGCCTGGCCATCAAGTCGTCGAGCTGACAGACTGTAGGTTGTCCCGTGCTTCTGGACTCTCACAACAATGGAATTACCCCAAGTGGGGAGAATCATCATCCGGTAGACATCCACGTTAACGTCTTTGGCGAAATCGAGTAGGCGGGGCTCCTTCATTCGCTCCAAGGATTTGCCGTACCATTGGGCCTCGAACGCGGTCATCCCCTCATCCCCAGCCTTCGTTTTAATTGGAAAGTATGAATCGTCGGTAAACGCCAAGGTCATGGCGCACCAGAGAGTCGGAGCTAAGAGAATCGCGTTCACTGGATTCGTTCGCCCTAAACGTTGCGCTATTTTTTGTTTCTAAAGCTGAGCCTGCCAACTCGAATCTAGCATAATCTCGCCGCTTTCGACTGCCAGAGCGGCGGGGTCGCTAAGTCCTTTAAAACCGTTCCGGCTCCAAAGGGGTATTTCGAGAAGGGGGCGCAAGTCGCTGAATCTGCTGCTCTGATTTTTGAGGTTTTCGTGCGTCTTTGGCTAAAGGTTTCTGACCAGCAACACGCCCTGCCTCCTCTGGTAGACTTCGGCCATGCTCTCACATCTCCTGACCTTTGTTGTCATGGGCCTTGTGCAGCTCGCCTTGGCCGTCTACGGAGTGTGTCTCGCGGTCAAGTCTCTGCCGCCGGGCGAAAAGAGACGGCCACATTTGCTGGGAATCAGCTTCCTCGGCTTGCTCGCAGTTATTCTTACAGTGTGGATCGGTGTTCAAACCTACCAGTCTGAGAAACAGGCGGAAAACGTTCAAACTGAGTTGAAAGGCAACCTAGCTGCCGCCAATCAGAAACTTGAGAACCAAACCGGCCAGCTAACTACGATTGCCGAGATGCTCCGGGTGAACAGCAATGACCCCGCTGTGCTCGCCACGGCGCTGGCTCAGGTACTCCATCCGCCGCAGAAATCGCCTTGCCTCAATCCCGCCCGCTTCAGCGTCAGGCAACGGCAGTCGCCGTCCGGCTACGAGACTCTGATTCAAATTTCAAATCCGACTGGGATAGGGTCGGGCACGACGTTCATGCTGTTCTTCAACACTCGCGTGGTCTCCATTCAATCTCTCGAAGTGAGGTACGGGTCGGCCAGTTCGGGGAGCGACACACCCTCCATTACCATCGCGGAAGACGTTCCCAAAGGGAAGCCTTTGATGATTCTGGCCGGAGGGTCTCCGCAACCTGCACAAGTCAGGTGCGTGGACCGCTTCAACCGCAAGCGCTAGGGCAAACAGATGAATGCGGGCCAACGGTACGCAGAACTCGGTATAATCGCACTCAAAAGATGGCCTTCCAAGATGTGCTACAGCGCATTAAACCGGCAGTGGTGGGTATAGGTCTGTTAGCTGACCCAAGTGATCCTCTCTCCGTGGTCATTCGAGGCACGGGCTTCATTGTTGACCCGAATGGGCTGGTGATGACGAACAAGCATGTAAGTGAACTTCTTATGGGGAAACGAGACGGTAAAGTAGGCGTTCGTAACGCCATCGCACGAGCGGTTGTCTTCGGTGAAAGGACGGAGCCACGTGCTGTTGCAGGACATAAGTTCGAGCGCCAATGGGGAGCAGCACCCTGTCCGATCATTGAAGTAGCATCGCCTCCCGGAGTTCTGGCGGACGACATTGATTACAGTCATGAGCCAGATTTAGCCGTATGCCGAATGGACATCTCAGGTATGAAGAATTTCACCAGCGAACCACTTAAATGCCTCACGCTCGGTGATTCCTCGAAAGCGAGAGAGGGCGATGAAGTCGGAACTTGCGGATTTCCGTTAGGACTTCGATTGCCGAAAGGCCCTGAGCTACACCAGTTCACCCCAATTACTCAGAAGGGCATCGTCGCAGCCATTCTCCCGTGGCCGGGCGTAACTAATCCACATGCATTCCAGCTAGATATTGCCGTTAATCCGGGCAGCAGCGGGTCGCCTGTCTTCAACATCGAGACAGGAGAAGTGATAGGAATAGTTTTTGCGGCGCGGGTACTTCCCGAAGCTGTGCGGCTTCCTCGACCAGATGGTTCAATCGAGGAAATCGCAACCGTGGCCCTCCCCACAGGGCTGGGATACGCAGTCCCATCAAATCGCTATCGAGAAAAAGTTCGACCGGTTACTAAACTACCGGATGTAATCCACCCATAAGAGAAAATATTCAGGCCGCTAGGTCTTTGTTTGCTCAGAGAATCTAGCCGTTAGACTACTTGAGCAAGTTCGTTCAAGAATGCCTTAACAGTGGAAATCAAATCAGCAGCCTCTTCCAGAGCATAGGTAATCTTTGGATGCATGGTTGGATTCCGCCATGCGACTTTGACGTTGTACAAGTGCGCCGCCGCCTGAGATAACGCGATAGTTCGCGTGTCCTTCCTCGGGAGACCCTTGATCGCCTTATTGATTTCATCAAGTATGTTCTGCCAGTTCTTCTCGTTTGTTAGCGCAATTCCCAAGGCCCCAAATTCTTGCACGGCTATTTCCATAACGCGCATCAGATGAAACGCACACGCAGTTCCCCGGCCCGCAGCGTAGCAATTCCCGGACTCCTCGATGTCATACTGGCATCTAGAGAATCTCTTGTTCACAGCCTCGCCGAATAGTTGCGGCTCAGCGTAGAACGCGGCCCGATCAGGCGGGATGAACATGAACAATTGTTCACGCAACTGGAGCGTGATAATTTTATCCAACGTCGCGATAGCTTCGGATGCGTCGGTATAGGTCTTGATCCTCCCGGATTCTAGCTCTGCCCGATAGTCTCGTACGGCTTGGACAGCCAGCTTCAGACCGATGTCCTCGCAGTTCTTCTCTACCGATGTCAGGACGCTCAGGATGCTCGTCTGCCAATCTACAGGAAGGTCCATTCGAGTTCTGGTGCGCAACAATTCAATCGATTCCATCTGGCTTGGCCTATTCTCACTACCCGACAATTTCACCATTCCAAACCGCTCGATCAAATTGAAGGTTGCACGTAGTTGTTCGAACGAACGCGCCGTTGCGCAGACGGCCGCCGCACTGAATGGTTCCACAGTTCATCTCCTCCGCCACGGATTTGCATACATTTTGTACCATTCCGCGAACCTCTCCCGCGCCACTTCCTTTGTGCGGCAGACATCTTCGCCCTCGATGCTCAAATTCAGCACGATCTCCGCTATCGCTTCGGTTTGATTGCCCGAATGGGAGAGCTTTTCCTTGCAGTTTCAGGTCTTCGCAGATAGTACCGCTGCCGTCCCAAAATCTCAGTGCCTTTCCAAATACTCAATCGCCCGGCGGACTATCTCGCAACGGGCTTCCCACGCAGTGAAGTGTTGCGTACCAGCGGAAATGACCCAAGAACAGAACGCCAAATGTGACAACCACGCAAATCGTGGGTCGCTCAAAAAGGATGAAATCAGGTGGATGCTCCGTTCCAAGTCCCGGAAATCATCCAAACTAAAGCCCGCGGGAATTTCAGGATGCACCGCCAGCAGTTGACGCTGCAAGTCGGCGGAAGTTCGGCCCCAGAGCGCGAGACCGAGGGTTGAACGGCGGCGCAAGGCAGCGTCCGCCCTCATTGCGTCCTCCCTTCCGAAGGGCCGCGACTGCATCAACGAGTCAAACTCTGCCTCGTTCATCAGTTCTCCGACTAGCCTCGGGTTATCGTACCAGAACCAACCATTCCGATTGATGTCATTACAACGCCGGGCTCTAATTCGGGCTTCCACCATCTCGCGATGTTAAGCAGTTCGACATCCACCGTAGCTGTTGCCGATGGAGAGCTACGACAAGCGCATGATGGATATAAGGGTTCACGGCTCACAAAAGAGTACTCCCGAGCCGCTGTTTCCTTCGAAAGATAGGAATTTATGATTCCAAAGACCCTGACTTATCTCCCCGCTGACCGAGAATTGTACCGGAAAGGCATTCTCTATGGACGTTGGAGGAGAAAATACGGACGAACTCAGATTTTTTCAGAAAATGATGAATGGGTATGGAACTCACGCCAGATTCCTCACCAGTGTCCCCATAAGATAAAGCACATCTATGGCTTCGGAGAGCTGTTTGTCGCTATCCACTACATTAACCTCGGATATGAAGTAACGTGGGAATACTGGTGTCGGCGCGATAAACGCCCATCGTATTTCAAGGCCGTCCAAACACTCGGCGAAGAAGCGGCAGAAGTCATCTGCCAGTCGCACCCGCAGCCTCCAGACCTTTTCGTTGTAGACCGAAAGAATCGATTCTTTTTTGTTGAAGTCAAGCTACCGGGCGACAAGCTCAACGAGAAGCAGAAAACGTTCAACCGAAGAATAGAGCGATATCTGAATAACAACAACAACATGTCCCTAAGCAGGAGAGCACCGCACATGCGCGAACGCGACTGGATAGAACTCGTGACACTAAATCCAGAACAGACTGAATGATTTCAGATTGCTATTAGGTCGGTGACTCGGGTTACTGTGGCCCCAAATCCTGAAGCCAAGTCGGGTCTTGCCGCCTTCGTTACCAGAGCGGTGAGTTCGCTAAGTCCTTTCGAACGACTAATGTCTAAGGGCTAGAAATCACGGTTTAGCCAGCCAGTTGTGAGCAATAATTTTAATTTGGTCGTCGGCCAAGTAGTCAGAATGTCCAAAGGCCACCCTTGCACGACTGCTTTGTTTCAAGGCGTCCAACAAAATTCTGCATTTCTCAAGGCTGGCAGCATGCTTTGTGTAGTAGCTTTCGGGAGCGAGAATTAAACCCCACACTCCCCGCGCGACTCGCTCCTTGGAACTCTTAAGAACGAATTCCTGTATTTTGCGGGCGCAGGCACGGGCAAGTCGAATCTGTTGGAGATTTTCTACCAATGCAAACCAAGGATCATTAGCTGTAACCTTCACCTCGATCATCAACGGTCGAGTACATTTATCAATTTTCAAAACACCGAACGCATCAGCGATGACTTGGCCTCCGCGCTGATTGGCAAGTGGCATATTGTGGTAGATCGACTCCACTCGGCACTCGGAATTTGTTTCTTCATTTGGAAAAATTAGAACTTTCGGCCTACCGTCGAAAAGCTCTTTTTCTATGCATCGCTCTCCTTTGTCATCCGTACGCTTTCGATAGCCAAGTGTTCCTTTCCAGATTTCCCTTTCCCACCCGCGGGGTGTAGGTTGTCGCCACAGGGCTAATATTTTTGCGGGATCAGTCCCTTTCCGTTTGCGCTCGTTTTTCCACCCGGTCGACCAAGCGCTAAATTGTTCGATTGCGGTTAGTGTTTTCATATCGCGTGTCTTCAATGCGACTGTTGCAGATGGCCAACTGCAGCATAGCAAGACTTTCCGCTCGGATTTCAGCGCTGGAATCCTGTCAACAAAGCGTGAATCTTGGGAATAGAGGGAAGAATCTCCCGAACCCACGCATTTGAGAAGTTTGACTTACCCTGCGCCGAGGGGTGGGCAAGAAGTACGAGCGCGGTCTTTCGGCCATTAAGTTGCCCGCGAGTCCAAGTAATGGTTCCTATCAGACCCTCTTCATCGGTTGTCAGGCTGCCCCATTTTGCTTGTTCCAGTTCACGTTCGAAGTCCTTGTGAATGTGACCAGAATTGCGGTCCCTTCCTTGGAGGATAATCACGTCTGGTTGGAGCAGTTCGATTTCGCCGAAAAGGTTTCTTGCCATGCAAGCCGCAATCCGATGCTCCGCGACGAACGCCATTCCGCTCTTTGGCGACGCCCGGGTGGTGGAGAGTAAGGTTCCGGCTGGATCAAAAAGGTGTCGAAGAACGCAAGCACGTCAGCGTCAAGGTAGCCCCCGTCAGCCTGAGGCTCAGTCGCCCGGAGCTCGAGCGCCGGGCGATGGAGATCGTCAACAAGGAAGGCGCTAACTCCGAGGAGCGATTCAACCGCGTCGTCCTCAACGAGGGCGTGACCTTCGGGGAGCAAGCCAAGGCTTATTTGTACGAAGCCGTTCATCGCACCCGCAAGCCCTTGCGTAGCGTCACATCTATCCAAGCGGCCCTCGACAAGTGGATTCTTCCTGAAATAGGTGATCTTCCCTTAGGCATGGTGGACAATCTCACCGTGAAACCGCTAGTGCGTAAGATGCACGTCGGTGGGCTGTCCGCTCGCACGGTTAACAAATACGCGGAGCATGTTCGGGTCATCGTGAAATCTTTGAAGGATAAGAACGGAGAACCCGTCCACCGGAGAATATGGAACGCTGAGGCATTGGACTTGCCCATCGTGGAATACCGGAAGCAGCGGCGTCCGGCGCTAAAGGCTGACGGCGTCAATGGTTTGATCCAAGCCGCTAAGCCCGGTAAGATGCGGGTTCTATTTGTTTTGCTCCCGGCCACGGGATTGCGAATCTCCGAGGCATTGGCTTTGGAGTCGAGGCACTTCATCAACGACGGTCGCACCATTATTGTTGAGCAACAAGTAGATCGCATGTGCCCGCGCATCGTGCATTACGTGAAGACCGACGCCAGTTATCGTCAGGTCGATCTGCATACGGATGTCGCAAATTATTTGCGCCCATACGTGAGCCGCAAGACCGGGCTGGTCTTCCACACGAAGAACCACACGCCGCATCTCTATGGTAATCTCGCCGAGGACTGGCTCGATCCGCTGCTGGCGAAGCTTGGACTCGAAGAAGATGGTTTGGGCTGGCATGCTTTCAGGCGCTACAGGAACTCGTGGCTCCGCAGCAAGCGGTGCTTGGACGACATCTTGATGCACTGGATGGGTCACAAACCTGAGACCATGAGCGAGAACTATTCGGCATTGAAGGAAGACCTCGTGAAGCGCTGGGAAGAAGCGGAACAAACTGGCTACGGTTTTTCACTTCCTGCGGATGTTGTTGCAAATGTTCCAAAAACTTCGATGCCTGAGAGTAGTCGAAAAGCTCGTGCAAACGGTATACTAGTCAACAGGATGACCTCACGAAGCGCCCGTAGCTCAGTTGGATAGAGCGTCTGCCTTCTAATAGGACGCAAATTCAATCTAAGTCGTTGCTCCGGTTGCGCTTATGAGTTCCGGGCCATCCTTGGCCTGCTCCAAAGTTGCTCCAAGATTCCACCGAATTATCAGAACTTTTCCGGAATAGTAAGGTTAGTGTGGCCGGCGCATTCCCCGGTCGACAGTGTCCAGAGGTGTCCAGAAACTGCCCGCCCCGGCGCGTTGAGGCTTAACATCAAGACTTCGGCATACTTCTCTTCTTCAGTTGTCGGCTTTTCTTTGCTTGCCAGTTTGGGCCTTGCCCTCTCGCCTCCCGATCAGACACTGTTCGGATGGAGGGCTGTGAGGCCAGGAAAACGAATGAAGTCAGAAACATTCAGCGTAAGAATGTGGCCGATCCGGTGTACGTACATCGCGGCAGCCAGGCGTGCGTCATGCGGTTGGACACCCAAGATATCGTATTGAGTCACGATTCTTCGCCACTCTCGATAAACGGCCTCGCCATCTGCCAACAGGCTCATACCTGCCTCGATGGCCTCAACTTCTCGTTCGGCCTCACTCACGATCAACCCGAGACCGTTGCGATCAACAGGGCGGGTCATTGCGTTCCAGAGTTCTGCAATATTTTGGTGAGTGTAATAAAGAGCTGTGCCTTGTTCGGAGAGCAGGGCGAGAGAATTTGCGACAACCTTGTGTTGAGGGTCGGACTGCCTAGTCATGCGGAGGAGGATATTCGTATCTACCAGACACGAATCAATTGCCATTTAGTCCCGGTCCTAGTAAATCCATTCTCGCGAAATGGTCTCTGGAAGTGGAGGGATTTTTTCGGAAAACTGTGCGAGCGAATCTAGCCATGCTCGAATTTGCTCTGATGTGCGTACCTGTCGGGCAGTCGAACGCGTGTTCGCTCGTTGCGCCAGAAGCTCCTCGACATAGTCCTGAACCTCCAGCCCACGCGCTTTAGCTTGGGCCGCGAGTTCATCCGAGATTTTTACCGTAATCTCCATAAAGACATTTTAACACAAGGCCTGGTCTCTGGGTTCCCGGCATCCCCATAATGGACAAAAAACTCGTCCTATTATAGTCGCGGCCCTGAGCCAGAACGCATTGCCCTGCTTGTCTCCATGATAAATCAGGCCGGGAGGTCTTCTTGCGATGGGGCATTCCCCGGTATCCTTAATATATGCGCTGATTGCGAGCCCAGCGCCCGCTGTCCCGTCGACTTTAATCGTCCTCACGCGGGGTTTCTCCCGTGTTTCTCTCGGGTTTCGCAGAGTCTCGCTCATTTATCAAAGCTCATTGAAACGTGTAAGTAATGGGGAGAGACTGGCGGATGTGGAAATTCGTCTTGTTGCAGGGCCCGCCGCACACAGGCAAATATGTTGCTTTCGTGATCCATGTAGAGCCGCAGAACACGACCATTTTTCCCGATTGCCGCAACGAATGAGAACGACGATGTGTCGGCGTGATGAGTCGACGCTAGACAAGACTGAAAGACAGGCGAGTATTTTTTCTGGTAGTACGGCATCAGATCAAGGTGCCCGTGCGGCGCGTTCCTGTCCTTGTGCATCTGCTAGGGCGGCAGCTTGTTTGAATGAACTAGCGAGATCACCTGCTCTGCTGGAAATCGTGAGCAGAGAAATGAAGACTATCGTACAGAGCTTCTTCATCAGTTATGCCTCCCAACCGCGCTTACCGAAGCAGACCCAACCTCAAAACAATGCTAGCTATATTCTACGGCGAGCGCTGCGCTCCGGTTCGATTCGTCGCGGGCTAATGTCAGTAAGGAGATAAGAACGAGGCGCTTCGAGGGCAAGTGGACGTGCAGCCGCGTAACAGGACATGTGCTTTGGGGTCGATTCCGCTTCTCCGGTAGCGGCTATCATGCGCTACGATTCTGGCTGGCCCAAAGTGCTCAACTTCATCGAAATGCATTGAAAATCGCGGTCTCAACCATTTGACATTTCTCTAACTTTAATTATCTTCGCTCGACGTGGTAGCCTCCCTAAAGCAGCACAAATGGCTCAAGACTTCGCTCTCGAAACGGATTCCGGCCCACGCGCAACTGAGACGTGGTGGGCTATGCGTCGGCTTCGCTATAACATCGGATTGTTAGCTGCTGGCCCACTGGGATTTGGTTTTTATGCTTTGGCCATCTCCCGGTGCATTGAACTTCATGCTCCCGGCGATTGGGAGATTACGATCCTCACGACCCTTTTCCAAGGTTTCGCTTATCTGGTGATGATCGGTGTGGCAAATCTCTGCTACTACTTAGGCCCGTGGTCAGAGCGAGTCGTTCATCCCAAAAACATAGCGAGCTATCGAAGAATCACTTTCCGACTTGGCTTCTGGTTCTCCGTCTTATTGCCCTTCGTACCGTCTGCGGTTCTAGTCGTCACCTGCGCCCTCCACGCCGGAGAAGACAAAAGGATCATTCTTTAATCGGCCACAAAACTCTTCTCGCCGCAGCTTCGTTCTTCCCCGAGTCCTGATTCGTGGCGTACTCGGACACTTGAAATCCATATGGACGTGTACGACGTTAATCGGGACTTTGCCTGCCCCTAATACCCATTTCTTGCCCGTATACAACTACCAGCGCTCCAATTGTCGGCGATGGCGCAGCAAGTGGCAAACCGCATGCTCGAGGATCATCTCCGGGTCGTATCGCGGACCCCAGCGCACCGCGAATGACAGCGCCTGAATTTCTTGCTCGGTCGCCTTCAGCAGTGGCTCGACGGTTTGCTCCGTCAACACGATTCCATCAGTTAACAAACCTCGGACATCCCGTGGGGAGTGCAACCGCGCTGGATCGGCCTCGTATCGTTCGACGAACTCAACGCCGAGCGCCTTGCGGATGTAGTGCGCGTATCGATGCGCCGCGCCAATCACGTAGAGGCAAATCGCGCGCGGCGAAATCGTGCTCGGATTGTTCGATGGTCGCTCGGCGTCGAACCGGAGGAGATCGAAACTTTCGACCACGCGGCAGAAGTCCTCCGCAGCGCGCGCGTACTCGTCCATCAAAGCGCCGAACGGGCCGGACAGGCCGGGATGATGGATGAACCTGGTTGTCATACGTACCGCTGAGGGTATCATCGTCGGTCTTGATCGCTCAATGCTTACGGCTAATCGGTCTGGGCTGAGAGCAAACTTCCGGTTAACCAGGCTTGTGCATTACCTTGCGGTTGTGCTCTAGTGCGCAAGCCAACTCTACGTTGCCAGCTCGGGCAAAGGTTCCCTCGCTCCGGGGAGCGTGATGTCTCGGGTTGTGAGCCATGTAGCCTCTTACGTACTTACCCAGTTTTGTATCGATCTTGCCGAGTTCAACGGTGCGATAATTCGATTCCAGACTTCGCGGCGCAGCTTCGACTTTAAGTCGCGACTGGGTAATAGTTCCCCAACACAAGTTTGATGAACTATCGAACCCATACTCGCTTGGCAGTGGCATTCTTTGCCCTGTCTACGCTGGCAGCCTTCCTTCAGGGCCAAAGTCGTCAACCTCTCTCCGAGGCCGAAGATCGCACGTTCTATTTTCACGGCTCCATTGACCAAACTCTTGAAGTTGAGGTGATTTTGACGAGGCATGGAAAGCTGATTGACGGAAGCTACGTGTATGCCAGCCACCGCAAAAGCCTTTCTCTCAAAGGCGAAATGATGACGCCAGCCCAATACCAATTGGAAGAATCTGACCCACGAGGGGATGTCACTGGCCATTTCACACTGAACGAATTGGGGGGCCCCGGTCGTCTGGACGGAGCTTGGGAGAGCGCGGACCGCAACCGCAAATTGCCCGTGGCCCTCGGGCAAATCACGCCCCAGCAACACCAGCTTCTCCAAAAAATCTGGGACACTAGGCCTCAAATTGTTTTTCTGGCCGTCGGGCCCTATCATTCCTGCGTCTTGCGTACACTCGGGGCTTCCTGCTGGGGCGAATTCGTTCTTATGCCCAGCCTCGGAACCAGAGGCCCAGGTATGGTGGCCCGTCGCGCCCTGCCAAATCTTCTAATCGACGACACGATCCTCGCCGTAGCCACGGCCTCGCGCAAACTTTGCGTTCTGCGATCTTCTTCCCTGCGGTGCGCACAACCTTACGATCCCAAATTCTCGCTGCCCGAGCTCACACTGATTCCTGGATTCGAGCGCGGTGCCACCATGATTGGCGTAAACCAGGGTTACTCTTGTGCCGCGGTTTCCGGCGCTCTCAAA
>Ga0207023_10047_pt1 | contig 34590 bp, 35 predicted proteins | sample Alteio_BWMinCont_47_FD_153464 | JGI IMG/M metagenome (GOLD analysis project Ga0207023, IMG submission 153464) | Enriched cells from forest soil in Barre Woods Harvard Forest LTER site, Petersham, Massachusetts, United States -... | ecosystem: Environmental > Terrestrial > Soil > Temperate forest >... | reverse complement strand
AATTGGAAGCAAAAGACATTTAGCTTTGCAGCAATGAAAAGCAGTTGTGCCCGGCATTTATATTTTTACAATAGATACATCTCTTATATAATAGGAGCACTAATACTGATTTCATTATTTGCATGTAACTCCGTAAAAAAAGTACATACCGGAGAACATCTTTTGAGCCACGATAGGATTATATACAAATTTGGCGCACCTCCAAAAACCAAGGGAATTACCAATACAATAACCGACTTGGGCAAAGAAGGTGTTGAACAATTTGTAATACCACAACGAATAGCTCCTATTGAGGTATTGCCATACATAAGACAAAAGCCTAATACAAAAATACTATTTGTATTTCCTTTCTATCTCTACCTGTATGATTTGCCTGATTCAGCCAATACAGCTAAGGCAAAAATCCTTAGAGATTCGGCGTATGTTATTAAAGCCAAAAAAAAGGGATGGAAAGACGAGAAACTGAAAAGAAAACTTGCTAGAAAAACAGGCAGAGAATGGATAATGGGCCAGGGTGAAGCGCCTGTTATTTTAGATTCGACACTAACCCAAAAATCAAGAGAACAAATAAAAACATTCCTTTTTAATAAAGGATATTTTAATGCAACCGTAAAAGATTCTATTCATCTAAAAGGTAAAAAGGCAGACGTAGCTTATATACTACGGCCTGAAAAACCTTATAAGATTCGTACAATAGAATACTTTTTTGAGGACCCTGCATTAGCATCTGAAATATTTAAAGATACAACAGACTGTAAAATTAGGAGAGGAGATGTATATGATAAAGACATTTTAGATGCGGAGAGTGATCGGATAACAGCTCAGCTTAACAATGTAGGATATTATTATTTTTCGAAACAATATGTCAATTATGTTATGGATACCAACAGTATAAAGCGTACTGTTGATGTAACAATAAACATAAAAAAGTTTGCGAAAAGGAATCCCAATAATAAAGATTCCGTTATTGAAACCAGCCATCTACCCTATCGGCTACGCCATGTTACCATTCAAATGGATTATGACCCAGCAAATAGTATATACCATGCCGATGATACCTTGCGCTACGACAGTCTTACTATTGTTTACCCTTCCGGGCAAAAGGTTTTAAAACCTGCTGCCCTAAGATCGAAAATATTTGTTAATCCGGGAGATCTTTATAGTGCAAAAAACAGAGATGATACCTACACCGGATTATCGCAATTAGATGAGTTTACTTATTATTCTATAAAATATGTTCCTATAAAAGACAGTAATTACATTGACAGCTACATACAATTAATGCCGCGCGTAAAGCATTCTATAGGTGCGGAATTTGAGGGTACAAATACCGGAGGCGATTTAGGTGTGCAAGGCGATGTTGCTTATGAAAACTATAATCAATTTAATGGAGCCGAAAAGCTGCAATTAAAAATAAACGGAGGATTGATTGCAGAGCGCGTTTTATCGGGGAACAGTCAAAACCTTAACAAATATATTCCCCTTAATACTATTGATTTAGGCCCTGAATTAGCTTTAACAGTACCTCGCCCTTTATTTCCATTTAGCCTTTTTCACTTTGCCCGTAAGGCGAATCCGCAAACATCTATAAAATTTAATTTTGATTATCAGCAGCGCCCTGATTATTTAAGGCATTTACTAGGGCTTTCTTATGCCATTGATTTCGACAGGAAAAAGCATCAGCATTGGACTATTGCATTATTTGAAATAGATCTTGTTAATGCTAGTCTTTCTCCGGCTTTTGCCGAATTATTAGATCAGTATAATTTATTTTTTCAAAACAGTTTTAAAACACAGTTTATAACCGACAGCAGGGTTTCCTGGTCATATACAACACAAGACCCAAATAAAAAACAAAAAAGGTTTGATTACTGGAAATTCAATATAGAAAATTCAGGATTTGATTTCTATGCATTACAGCAAACAGGCTTATTACACATGCCTGTTGACGCAATAGGCAGTTATTATATTCATGGCCTGCCGCCCTTTTCACAGTATGCAAAAATAGATGGAGAGTGGAGGCAATATCTTATTTTGGGTAAAAATATGAAGCAAAAAATAGTAACCAGACTTCTTGCAGGCTTTGGGTTACCCTACGACAACTCCTCAGAATTACCCTTTACAAAAAGCTTTTGGGCAGGAGGCTCTAATGATATCAGGGGGTGGAATATTCAAACCCTTGGACCGGGAGGAAGCACTGCCTCATCAGCTGTAGCAGGGCAAATTGGCGATATAAAATTGGAAGGGAATATTGAATACAGGGTAAGCCTTATTAAATACTTTGGCATGGCCTATTTTATTGATGGAGGCAATATTTGGTTGTTAAGCAATAAAGCCAACCAAGGCATTCCATTGGCCTATTTTAACGGAACAGGCCCTAATTCATTTTTAACTGAAATTGCTATTGCCACCGGCGTAGGTTTCCGTTTCGATTTTACTTATTTCGTTTTCCGTATCGATTTTGGGCAACCTGTCCGTGATCCTGCTTTATCTCCTGGAAATAGGTTTATACCCTTGCACGAATATACAACCCACAGAACTATTGTTAACATTGGCATAGGATATCCTTTCTAATCTTATTTCGGTGCCCAGCGGTACATAAAGTAAGCAAGAATTCCATAAATAAAATTGGGTATCCAAACAGCTACCAATGGCGAAATAAAGCCACTTTGAGCAAAGGTGGTAGATACCTGCATAAACAATATAAAAGAAAATGCAACCAATAAACCTATCCCCAAATGCAATCCTGTACCACCCCTCGCCTTTTTACTTGAAAGTGAAACGCCAATAATGGTAAGTATAAAAGTAGCGAAAGGAAAGGCAGTGCGCTTATCTTTCTCTACCTCAAACGAGGGGATATTAGTAGAACCCTGCATCCGTTTTTTATCAATATAGTCGTTCAGTTCTCTATAATTCATGGCATATACACTTTCAATTCGCTCGGTAAAATCTGCCGGTGTAAAACTTAAAACCGTATCTTTCATCATTCCCGAAACAAACCGTTGAGTCCCATCAGGATTATATATCCGGATAAAATAATTAAATATTCTCCAGTTTTTTTGGGCGCTGTCCCATCGAATAGTTTCCGACATTAACTTATAGGTCAATGCCTGATTCTTTATATGTTCAATGGAAAAGCGATATCCTATATTCTGATAATTATCAAAATGTTCCATGTAAATAAAATCTCCGGGACGTATTTGTTTATGAATATTTACATTTTGATTTCTTGTTACGCTATTAATGTAGGTATTTTCAAATTGCAAGCGGGTTTTATTGGCGTCGGGTATTAAAAAATGGTTGAGATAGAGAGACAACCCGGCAATTAAACATGCGCCTATCATATAGGGATATAACAATCTCTTAAAACTGGTTCCACCACCCAAAATGGCAATAATTTCGCTCCTTGCAGCTAAACGCGATGTAAAAAATACCACGGAAATAAATGTAAATAACGGGCTGAAAAGATTAACCAGATAAGGAATAAAGTTGAGGTAATAATCCTTTACAATAAATTTGAAAGGGGCGTGTCTTTTCAAAAAAGTATCTAACTTTTCTGATATATCAAAAATGATAATAATAACACTTATTATAGCAATAGAATAAACAAAAGTTCCGAGAAACTTTTTTAGAATATAGGTATCTAACTTCTTTAGTAACTTCATCTGGCAATTACAAAGTTGGTATAATTTTTCATACTGCCTTCTTCTGTTAAAATCCTTTCAACGCTTGCGCGTGGAGGCCCTGCATGGCACCATTTAATAAACTCACTTAGTTTCTCTTCTTCTCCTTCAGCTTCTATATAAACACTTTCGTCTTTCTCGTTTCGGGCAAAGCCTTTTATCCCTAAATTATTGGCTGCCTCTACAGCACTCGCCCTGTAAAATACGCCTTGCACTTTGCCGTAAATTAATATGTTTAAATGCTTTACCATGCTTTAAATACGGGTGGTTACTCTTTTTACCATGTCTTTTTTCCAAGATGCAAAGTCGCCTGCCAATATATGTTTGCGGGCTTCCTGCAAAAGCCAGCAATAAAATGCTAAGTTATGAATACTACTTATTCTCATGCCTAAAAGTTCTTTACACTTGTGTAAATGCTGCAAATACGCTCTGGTATAATAATGGTCAACAGGGGATTCACCATCCGGATCTATCGGTGAGAAATCATATTTCCATTTGGAGTTTAAGATGTTTATAATGCCATTTTTTGTAAATAGCCATCCATTACGTGCATTACGGGTAGGCATTACACAATCAAACATATCTATACCTAATGATACTGATTCGAGCAAATTATCGGGCGTACCTACGCCCATTAAATAGCGGGGCTTGGTTTCCGGTAAAAATGGGACCACACGTTCCGTCATGGCATACATTTCTTCAGCAGGCTCTCCAACTGAAAGTCCGCCAATGGCATTGCCATCCATATCCAAGTCGGCTACAAACTTGGCCGATTCTTCTCGCAAATCGGCATAAGTACCGCCTTGTATAATTCCAAACAGCTGTTGTTTTTTCTCATTTGGCTTACTATCATGGTACTCCTTAGCCGTTTTAAGCCACTTATGGGTGAGCTGTATAGATTTCCGCACATAACTATGTTCGGCAGGTAACGACACACATTCATCTAAAGGCATTACAATGTCAGCCCCAATTATTTCTTGAATATCTAATACCGATTCCGGAGTAAAAAAGTGTTTAGACCCATCCAGATAAGAAGTAAACTCTACCCCGTTCTCCTTTATTTTTCGGGTAGGAGAAAGAGAATATACCTGAAATCCTCCACTATCAGTAAGGATAGGCTTATCCCAGTTCATAAATTTATGCAGGCCTCCGGCTTGCTTTAACACTTCCATGCCCGGCCTTATATATAGATGATAAGTATTTCCTAAAATAATTTGGGCCTTAATATCATCCAACAAATCATGTTGAGAAACTGCCCTTACCGAGCCTATGGTACCCACGGGCATGAACACGGGGGTTTCAATATCGCCATGAGGGGTATGTACTATTCCGGCTCTGGCCTTGGAGTTTGGGTCTGTGTGAAGCAGTTTAAAATTCAAAAGGTATGTTAATTATTTTGTTGAAATGATGCCAAAAGTAAAAGGAATAGTGCTCGGAACAAAAGATAGCTTTGCAGTATTTACATTTTTTAACTACCGATGCTTGCTGATATAGTACTTATTTTACTTTGCCTTTGCTTTGCTATCTACCTGTTTTTTTGCAGTATAGCCTACTTTCGTTTCGCCTTTGGCGAAAATAAAACTGAGGAATCCAAAGGAGAATTGCCGCCTGCTTCCATAATTATCTGCGCCCGCAATGAAGCAGAAAACCTTAAAAAGAATTTAATTCCGGTCTTGGAACAAGACTATCCTACTTTCGAAGTAATTGTAGTAGATGACTGTTCGTTGGATGATACACAAGCTGTTTTAAAAGAGTTGGAAAGAAAATATTCGAATCTTAAAGTATTACAAATAAAAGAAGATTCTATCTATAAGCATGGTAAAAAACTTGCGTTGACAATAGGCATAAAGAGCGCTCAATATGAATATCTTGTATTTACCGATGCCGATTGCTACCCTGCCGATAAAAATTGGCTTGTAGGAACCGTAAAGGCCTTTGGTAAGGAAACCGAAATAGTATTAGGATACGGAGCATATTTGAATGAAAAAGGGCTTATTAATAAACTAATCAGGATGGATACCTTCCGAATTGGTATGCAATATCTTGCATTAGCAGAAGCAGGTATGCCTTATATGGGTGTTGGGCGGAATTTAGCTTACCGTAAATCGTTTTTCCTGAAACAAAAAGGGTTTTTCCCATTTTCGCATATTCCTTCGGGGGATGATGATTTGTTTGTAAATAAAGCAGCCGCCCGCAACAATACCCGCATAGTTACAGATTCCATCACCTTTTCCGAGCCCAAGAAAAATTTGAAAGACTGGATTCTGCAAAAACGGAGGCATGTATCTACAGCCCGCTATTATACCCCCATTTCAAAATTGATATTGGCTGTTATTACCTGCTCACAATATTTTTTCTGGTTGAGCGCCATTACACTTCTATTTTTTGAAAAGTTTAGATTTATCTCATTAGCCATTATGGTTCTATATATAATTATCCAAATGGTTATTCATAGCAAAACCATGAAGCGACTGGGTGAAAGCAAATTATTTGTATATTCGCTACTATTGGAATGGATTTTATTGTTCTTCTTTTACCCCTTAGTAGCTATTTCCAATCTTTTATTTAAGCAAGTGGCATGGAAAACATAGATTATCTTTCGGCAAAGGCGCTATACGATTACAATTTAGTACAAAGAGCTGCGGCAGGCGATCAAACTGCTTACTCCGAGTTATTGAAGCGGTACTATGATGCCATTTATTTTATGATGTTTAAAATGGTACGCAATCAGGATGATGCCGATGACCTTACCATGGAAGCTTTTGGAAAAGCATTTAAAAGCCTGCATCATTATACCCCTGACTATGCCTTTAGTACTTGGCTTTTCAGGATAGCAACCAACAACTGCATTGACCACATACGCCGTCAAAAAATAAAACCGCTCTCCATTGATAATGTTTATGAAAATGCGGAGGGAGGCGAGATGAGCATGGATCTTAAATCACAATACCTGGATCCGGAAGAAAAGATTATTAAAAAACAGAAAATAAAGTTAATGCATGACGTGGTAGACAAGTTAAAACCACGCTACAAAAAACTTATTGAACTCAGGTATTTTAAAGAATGGTCGTACGAAGAAATATCGGCCCATCTAAATATACCTATTGGCACAGTAAAAGGCCAATTATATCGCGCAAAGGAAATATTACTTCACGTACTTAAAAACTCCCAAGGACACATTTGATAGAAGAAACTGCCCTCACCGAAAATAGTGTTTCCGTATTGCTGAAATACTTTTCCTTACCGGAAAAACAGCAAGTTCTGTTTGAAAAATTAGGCTCCCTTTATCAGGAGTGGAACCAAAAAATAAATCTCATATCCCGTAAAGATATGGAGCATCTATACTTGCACCATATCCTGCATTCGTTAAGTATTGCTAAGCTGATACAATTTAAAGCGGGAACAAAAATTATAGATGTGGGTACGGGTGGCGGATTGCCCGGATTGCCCCTTGCTATTATGTTTCCGGAATGTTCTTTCCTGTTGGTTGATTCTATCGGGAAAAAAATTAAAGTGGTGGAAGAAATAATTACCTCACTAGGCATTACCAATGCCTTTGCCCTAAACGAAAGAGCTGAAAATATTGACGAACAAGTTGACTTTGTAACGGGAAGGGCTGTAAGCAGCTTAAATGATTTTTACAATCATGTTCAACACCTTATTTTCCCAAGCAAAAAAAAGAGCGTAAATACCCTTCCTAATGGCCTGCTTTATTTAGCCGGTGGCGATGTTGAAACAGACTTGGGAAGGCTTAAAGACAAAACGACTATCTACCCTATTGATATTTGGTTTAGCGGAGAATATTTTGCCAGTAAAAAGATTGTGCATGTGAAGAAATGAGCATGAACATCAATCCCCTTAAAAAAAACAAAAAAAATCTGGGAATCGTTGGGCCCCGGCTTTATTACGGGGGCAAGCGATGACGATCCATCGGGAATTGCCACCTACTCGCAGGCCGGTGCTGCGTTTGGTTTAACCACATTGTGGGCTGCCGTTATAACCTTTCCTTTAATGGCGGCAATACAGGGCATGTGTGCCCGAATTGGAATAGTTACGTGTGGCGGATTAACCCAAACATTAAAAAAACATTACTCAAAAACCCTGCTTTATGTTTTTATCCTTATTTCCTTCCCAGCAATTATTCTAAATATTGGTGCGGATATTGCAGGAATGGGGGCCGTGGCAACCATGCTTTGCCCCTCGGTTTCCAGCATTATTTTCTCCTTTATTTTTGTTCTCATTCTTATCGTTAGCCTGATCTATTTTTCATACCGGAAAATAGCCGGCGTATTGAGATGGCTTTGTCTTACCCTTATGCTTTATATTATTGTTCCATTTTTGGTTAAGCAAGATGTAGGCGCTATTTTAAAAGCCACTTTCCTTCCTCAAATTAAATGGGATAAAAACTACATTGCCATATTAGTAGCAATCCTTGGGACAACTATTTCACCTTATCTTTTCTTTTGGCAGGCATCTATGGAGAATGAAAACCGCTCTGTTAAACAGAAAATGATAATGGTTAACAAATCCGATATTACCGATATGCGGCTTGATACGAATATTGGCATGTTCTTTTCCAACCTGGTAATGTATTTTATTATTCTTACTACCGGTTCCGTTTTGTTTCGGGGTGGAGTAACTAATATTAATACCGTTCAGGACGCAGCCTCAGCATTAAAACCTTTGGCTGGAAATTCTGCCTATTTTCTATTTGCAATTGGCGTTATTGGCACAGGACTATTAGCTATTCCGGTGCTTGCAGGCTCTGTATCTTACATGCTTGCCGAAACTTTCGGATGGAAAGAAGGACTTAATAAAAAATGGCACGAAGCAAAAGGGTTTTACTTAATACTGGGTATTTCCATCGTCATTGGCTTCCTAATTAATTTAATAGGCATTAACCCTATAAAAGCTCTCATTTTTACAGCCATTGCTTATGGGGTAACAGCACCTATCTTAATTGCCTTTATCCTGCATATTTGCAACAACAAGAAAATCATGGGCGAGTTCACCAATAAAATTCACTCTAATATTTTGGGTTGGATTACCCTACTATTAATGACTGTAGCTGCTGTTGCATTGTTTTTAACAATGTAAATAATACTATATAAGGTATTAAATACAGCATATAAATACTATATATTTATTATTAATCAGTTAGTTGCATTTATATAGCCATACTATATATTGCCATTATCTAGTATATTTTATTCAATCAATCTAAATATATAAGAATGGACTTAGCGCAAAACCTTCATTAAAATGACTATATATCATTTAATAATCAATGAATTACATAAAAATAAATAGCTATTATTTCCCCATCTAGGGGTATAGGGTCTTATGCCTCTACCAGCGTACCAATACTGGAATCTACTAATAGCTTTTTAAGGTTTCCTTTTTTGTTGATGTTGAATACAAGGATTGGCAGGTTATTCTCTTTACAAAGTGTAAAGGCTGTCATATCCATTATTTGGAGGTTCTTGGAGTATACCTCATCAAATGTAAGCTTATCATAACGGATTGCATTCTTATCTTTTTCCGGATCGGCAGAGTAGATACCGTCTACACGAGTTCCTTTAATAATTACATCGGCTTCTATCTCAATAGCACGTAAGCTTGCTGCTGTATCTGTTGTAAAATAGGGGTTTCCGGTTCCACCTCCAAAAATAACCACTCTTCCTTTTTCCAAGTGGCGTACAGCCCTTCTACGAATAAAAGGCTCGGAAATTGCTTTCATTTCAATGGCAGAAAGTAAACGGGTTGGTATATTGGCTTTCTCTAAGGCAGATTGTAAAGCCAATCCATTAATTAGTGTGGCAAGCATGCCCATATAATCGCCTTGTACGCGATCAAATCCATGAGCTGATGCTTCTATCCCTCTGAAAATATTTCCCCCTCCAATTACAATAGCTACTTCAGCACCCATATCAATGGCGCTTTTAATTTCTTCGGCATAATGAACAAGTGCATTTTGTTCAATACCAAACTCTTGGCTTCCCATCAAGGATTCGCCACTTAATTTCAGGAGTATTCTTTTATATTTCATAAGCGCAAAATAAGCAAAAAAAATCCCCCCGATTTGTCGGGGGGATTTAAAAAATTATCCGATTACTATTCTTTTGAACCCTGTTACTTTGAGTTCTTTGTCGTTATCTTGTAAAAACTGCGATACTGTTTTCTTGCTGTCTTTGAGATAGTCTTGGTTCAATAGGGTAGATTCTTTGTAAAACTTATTTAGTTTGCCTACTGCAATCTTTTCAAGCATCTCTTCAGGCTTGCCTTCTTGGCGAGCTTGTTCTTTTGCAATACTTATTTCGCGTTCTATAGTATCTTGGGTAACGTCTGCCTTATCTACTGCAATAGGTGCCATAGCTGCAATTTGCATAGCTATTTCTTTACCCACTTCATTCAGGTTATTGGCATTAGCCTTGCTGAAACCAACAATACTTGCCAATCTATTTCCCGGGTGATTATAGGCAAATACCTTGTCTGCATTAATTACTTCATACGCAGCAAGCTCCATTTTTTCGCCTGTTTTGCCAATAAATTCGGTTATCTTTTTGTCAATGGTTAAGCCATCGCCATAGGTAGCTGCTTTTAACTCATCCAACGAATTGAAATTACCATTTAGGGCAATATCAGCAATCTTTTCAGCCACTTTTACAAATTCCTCATTACGCGCAACAAAGTCTGTTTCGCAATTAAGAAGTGTAAGTGTACCTTTTTTACCATCGGCAGAAATTTTAGCCAATACGCTACCTTCTTTAGCTTGTCTGTCGCTTCTGTTAGCGGCTACTTTTTGGCCTTTTTCTCTTAATATATCAATTGCTTTTTCGAAGTCTCCTTGGGCTTCTTCCAATGCTTTTTTGCAATCCATCATGCCAGCGCCAGTGCGCTTGCGTAATGTATTTACATCAGCTGCTGTGATGTTCATAGAATTATCTTAAAAAATGTTATTTAATTATCTTCTTGTTGGTCTCTTTGGAGCTCCGCCGCCACTTTTTTTGAAGTTGCTTCCACCTTTTGGATTTCCACCCTTAGGTTTTTCGTCGCGTCCTGCTGACCTGTCGGTACCTGTTTCAACTTCTGCTTCCTCTTCTGTATCTGCTTCTGAAGATTCTTCTTCTCTGGCTTCAACAGAATTTTCTTCTTTTTTATCGGAAGTTTTATTTACCAGTTGTGTTTCTTTTCTTTCTTCCAAGCCTTCTTTTATTGCTGCAACTAATGTATCAACAATAATTTTTATAGAGGTAGATGAATCATCGTTAGCAGGGATAGCAAACTCAACTCTGTTAGGATCTGAATTTGTATCTACAATAGCGAAAGTAGGGATGTTTAATTTATTTGCTTCTGCAATTGCAATGTGTTCTTTTGAAATATCAACCACAAAAATAGCTGCAGGTAAACGGGTCATATTGGCAATACTGCCAAGGTGATGTTCCAGCTTTTGGCGTTGACGGGAAAGTTGTAATTTTTCTTTCTTTGAAAGGGTATCAAGTGTACCATCGGTTGCCATTTTGTTCATGTCAGCCATTTTGCGGATAGAACGGCGAATAGTAGCAAAGTTAGTTAACATACCACCTGTCCACCTTTCGGTAACACTAGGCATATTTATTTCTTTCAGTGCGTCGTTGATGATTTTTTTAGCTTGTTTTTTGGTAGCTACAAAAAGAATGGTTCTGCCTGATTTTGCAATTTGTTTCATTGCATTAGCAGCTTCATCTAATTTAATAAGGGTCTTATTTAAATCAATGATGTGGATACCGTTCTTTTCTCCGAAAACATAAGGAGCTATATTTGGATTCCATTTTCTTTTCAGGTGACCGAAATGTGCTCCTGCTTCTAAAAGATTTTCAAACGAGGTTCTTGGCATGTGATAGTTTTGATAGTGAGAATTAAAAAGTTATATAAATAACCGTAAATTTTAACGTTTGGTAAATTGGAATCTCTTACGAGCCTTCTTTTGTCCTGGTTTTTTACGTTCCACCATACGTGGGTCACGTGTTAGGAGTTCAGCCGCTCTAAGCAATGGCTTGTTTTCTACGTTTTCTTTTACCAAAGCACGTGCAATAGCAAGGCGCAGGGCTTCTGCTTGTCCTTTTATTCCACCACCGGTAATAATAGCATTAACGTCATGAGCCAATCCTTCAGGAGTAATAACTCCGAATGGTTGGCGTACAATGGTTCTTAAAATTCCGGTATGGAAATATTCGTTATAATCCCTGTCGTTTATTGTAATTTTTCCGTTTCCTTTGGTAAGGTAAATACGAGCTACGCTAGTTTTCCTTCTTCCAATAGTGTGAATGATTTCACTCATAAATTATTTTGAATTAAATTTTAGTTCTTTGGGTTGTTGAGCTTCATGCGGATGGTTTCCTCCGGTATAAATAAACACGTTGGTTAAAAGCTTGGCTCCAAGTTTATTTTTTGGAAGCATTCCTTTAATAGCATGTTTTAAAATACGGGTTGGATCTTTTTCTGCCACTTTTTCAGGAGTTGCAAATCTTTGTCCGCCCGGAAAGCCCGTATAACGAACATATTGTTTGTCGGTAAATTTTTTACCGGTAAACTTTGCATTTTCTGCATTGATAATGACAACTTGGTCGCCACAATCAACATGTGGTGTAAAAGATGGCTTATGCTTGCCGCGAAGTATTTTTGCCACTTCGGAAGCAAGACGTCCAACAATTTGATTGTCGGCATCAACGATGAACCAATCTTTTTTTACTGTTTCCTTGTTGGCAGATACTGTTTTATAGCTCGGTGTATTCACAATAAATAATAGTTTATTTTATACTTTCCCTTTTACTGTTTTTTGAAAAAGGGTTGCAAAGATAATTATTATTTCAATATCCGTATGCTACTTTATTATCTTTCTATCAGCAATAGGGTGTTAATTTCGGATTATTGCTAATATAAAAATTAAAATCCCATCCTATACTTTATTAGTAGGATGGGATTTATTGCCTAAAAATCAATGGCTTATCTCGTCACGCTGAACTTACCCGTGTTTAATTCAGCTCCGTCTTTATCAAGTAATTTATATAAATATAAACCGCCACTATATGACTGAGTATTGATTATCAGGAAATTATTGTTGATGGTATAGGTTCCAATGGCTTTGCCGGTAATATCATAAACCTCTACCCTATTAGCCTGAAACTGGCCTGTTATAGTAAGATTAATGGCATCATTTGCCGGATTAGGATATATAGTTACATTATCTCTTTGTGCTGAAACATCATTAATGCCAAGTACAACACTTGAATAATCAATATTCATAGTATCACCTACTTTAGGGTTATTGACAGCTTTTAAGGTAGCAGCACTGAAAAGTATTACCATAGTATCAACAGAGGTAGAATCGTGCACATAGTTTATGTTAACGGTGGCTTGTGTCCATGCACTTACCGTTGCATGGTTTGACCAATATCCTCCTCCAACTAAATCACGTTTTTTGGTTACAGAATTGAAGTGGTACATTGCTACTGTACAAGAGCAAGTATCTCCTCCTACTGCTGGAATATACCGGTAATAAAACGAAAATGATGATAACTCATTAGTACAAGGAATACCCTGTTTAACATAGACATTAGGGAAAGAGAAATTAATATACCCTGTAAGAATAAATCCGTTTGTTTGTGGATAAGTAAATCCATATCCGGTCAAGTATCCCCATGAATTACTAGACATAGTTTGAGAAATAATTTTTGCACAATAATTTCCACTCTCAGGTCTAGGGTGCGTACTGTCTTGAAATACGGTAATCGGGCTGCTTCCCAAAATACTGGAGTTAAATATATTAAAATCCCACCATCCAGCTGTTCCAAAACCACCATTAGGATCTTTTGCCGATGAGGCAAGGGCATTGGTTGTCCAAGTTTCAAAATCGGAGTTGATTATTATTTGCGCCGATATTTTTGGTAATCCTAAAATTGCCAAAACAGATAACGATAAAAGTAGTTTTTTCATGCTAGTGTTGTAATATTAAGGTACAAATGTAATAATTTCTGATAATTTGCGGTAAAGCAATCAAAAATTGCTATTAAGTTTGCAGGCATGAATAACGAAGAACACTTTAAAAATGTAATTTCCCATAGTAAAGAATATGGGTTTATATTCCCTTCCAGCGAAATATATGATGGGCTTAGCGCAGTATATGACTATGGCACCTACGGGGTAGAATTAAAAAATAATATACGTTCCTATTGGTGGAAATCAATGGTGCAACTACATGAAAATATTGTGGGCATAGATTCGGCCATTTTCATGCATCCTACCATCTGGAAAGCATCTGGCCATGTGGATGCTTTTAATGATCCGTTGATTGACAATAAAGACTCTAAAAAACGTTACCGGGCCGATGTTCTTATTGAGGACTATCTGGCAAAACAAGCTGATAAAATTGAAAAGGAAGTAGAGAAAGCCAAAAAAAGATTTGGCGAAAAGTTTGATGAGGCTTTGTATCGCACCACCAATCCACGCATTACCGAAATACAAAATACAATCAATACTATTTACGCGCGCTTTAAAACAGCCATGGAGAATAATAACTTGACTGATTTAAGGCAAGTTATTGTTGATTGTGAAATTGTTTGTCCCATTTCCGGAACTAAAAACTGGACCGACGTAAGACAGTTTAACTTAATGTTTTCCACCAGCATGGGCGCTATGGAGGAGAGCTCCAATCAATTATATCTCCGTCCCGAAACGGCACAAGGCATTTTTGTGAACTTTTTGAATGTGCAAAAAACCACCCGGATGAAAATTCCGTTTGGAATAGCACAAACCGGAAAAGCATTTAGAAATGAGATAGTTGCCCGACAATTTATTTTCCGTATGCGGGAATTTGAACAAATGGAAATGCAGTTTTTTGTGCAACCCGACACAGAAATAGAATGGTACGAACAATGGAAAAACAAAAGGCTTGCCTGGCACCATAATTTAGGCATTTCTACTACAAAATACCGCTTTAAAGACCATGCCAAATTAGCTCACTATGCCAATGCAGCTTGCGATATTGAATTCGAGTTCCCGTTTGGATTTAAGGAAATAGAGGGCATACACTCCCGCACCGATTTTGACTTAAAGAGCCATGAAAAGTTCTCCGGCAAAAAATTACAATACTTTGATGCGGAACTTAACAGCAGTTATGTTCCTTATGTGGTAGAAACCTCTATTGGGCTTGATCGTATGGTGCTTGCCATTCTATCAAACTCTTTAACTACTGAGCAGTTGGAAGATGGCACCCAACGCGATGTTATGCGAATTCCTTATTTTCTGGCTCCGGTAAAAGTAGCTGTTCTGCCCCTCATGAAAAAGGATGGCCTACCTGAAAAGGCTTTAGAATTGTTTAATAAACTGAAGCTCCGCTCCTATTGCCAATACGATGAAAAAGACTCTATTGGGAAGCGCTACCGCCGTCAAGATGCTATAGGAACGCCTTATGCCATTACCATTGATCATCAAACCTTAGAAGATAATACCGTTACTATTCGCGACCGCGACACCATGCAACAGGAAAGGGTTAGCATAGATGAAGTGGAAAACATAGTGATGAAAAAGGTGGATATAATAGAGGCACTGAAGAGATTGTAAGTGAAATTGTCATGCTGAACTTGTTTCAGCATCCCATCTTGATATTGTTTGGGATTCCGAAACAAGTTTAGCATGACGAAACCAACCCCTATTTTTTCGATTGGGCTCCGACCTATTTCTTCGCCGGTGTTTTAGGTGAAGGCCTTGGCTTTAAGCTTTCAAAATAAGCCCTAGCATTGGCATTCTCAGGATCTAAGTTTAATATCTTTTTATAATACAAAGAGGCATTTTCTTTGTCCTTTTTAAGCACATAATAATATCCTAATTGAGAATAGGCTTCAATAAGCCCCGCTTTATTTCTCAAGCTATCGCTTCCAGCCTTTTGAATATAAGTTTCATAGTATGGTTTTGCTAAGCCTTGGGTGGAGTCTATTTGGCTGTTTGCTCTTGCCCTCCATTGGTAGCCAAGTGCAAGGTCCGGATTGCTTTGTGTAATCATTCCAAAGGAAGAATCGGCGCCTTGGTATTTTTTGTTGTTGTACTGTGCAAGCCCTAAAAAATAATAGTCGTTTGCATTAGCTGTTTGCTTATTTGCTGCTATTCTTTTTTGGTAATAGGCCACAGACATAGCATAATTACCATCTTGATAATAGATTTGCCCAATGAGGTGATAGATGTCTGTAACATCCTGTGATGCTGGGTCATTTATGGTTGTTATGGCTTGATTCAATGTAATTACTGCAAGCGAATCCTGGTTGTTTTTCGAAAGCAGTTTACCGAGATAGGAGTAATCAGTGCCCAAAATTTTGATTTTTGTTTTCTTCGCTTTAGCAAGAAACTTGTTCATGTTTGTCAACCCGTTTTTATAGTCTTTCTTTTCGTATTGACAATATCCCAAAATCCTATATAAAATAATGTTGCTGGAATCTTGGGTTAAAACAGATTGCAATTCAGCAATGGCATCATCATACTTTTTAGCCAGATATAGGAATGAACCATAACGTGACCTTGCCGTTAATGAATTATTGAGTTGGAGATATTTTTTGTAGGCTGCAATAGCTTCATCATATCGGCCTGCTTCATATAGCATTTCTGCTTGTTCGCGGTAAGCAGGCGCATAAGTAGAATCGAGTGCGGTAGCTTTGACAAAATAGTCGTAAGAGGTTTTAAAATCCCGTGCATTCTTCCATAATTGCCCTAAACGCAGCATCGCATTAACGCTCTTTGGGTCGAGTGACGTGGCGGTATTATATTCTCCAATAGATTGCGAGCCATCAGTTGGGTTTTGGGCCAGATAAGCATCGCCCAAATCAAGATGGTAGGTAGCACTTTTAGGATCTAAAGCAATGGCTTGCTTACTTAGGTTAACAGCTTGATTCAATAAATCGGAAGAAGTTGCTTGGTCTTTTCCAGCTAAGCCAATATATGCCTCTGCTATTTTAGAAAGCACTATAGGATCTTTACTTTTCGATATTGTTTTTGCCTTATAAAAATTATCCATGGCCGATTTGCTGTCGCCATTTGCCAGTTGCGCCTTACCCAGTCCCACATAATTAAGAGGTTCCAACGCATTTACATTTATTCCTTTTTGGTAGATGATTTGAGCGGAATCTAATTTTCCCCAATTGTAAAAGTTCTCTCCTCGGTAAAAATAAATATCCCCCTCGGTAGGTTGAGCTATTTGTAAAGACTTAAAAGCCTTATCAGCCTTTTCAAACTGTTCGTTATTAGTAAGCTTTATCGCATCCTGCAAGGTTTGAGCATGTGCAATGATGGAAATAAAAATAGCTGCTGCGGACAGAAGCGATACACGAAAATTTAAACTTTTCATTTTAAATGATTTGAAGGTGGACAAAGGTAAAAAAGAATAATTAAGTATGCGTGACCTTTAGGGATAGGGTATTTATTAAAAACTTATTATGTGTGTTGGAACAGTGGTAGGTAAAATGCCTTCATGAAAAATAATGCGCTGTCCTTTATCCGATGTAACAAAGGAAAGGAATCCACTGGCTAAGCCCATGTATGGCTCTGTTTTAATCATATACACCTCTCTGCACAAGGGATAATCTCCTGTTTTTATATAGTACTGGTAGGGTTGAAAGTGACGACCATCAGGTGTTGCTGAAACCCAAACCACTTTCACTTTATTTAGAAAGCCTTCCGCTGCTGAATCATAATCGTTACTTATCCAATTAACGCCAATAATACCTAATGCCGACTTATTTTTAGATACGTAATTAATTACCTGCTCATTGCTATTTAAAGCAAAACAATTTGCCGGAAACTTATTGCCCTTCATTAGATTCTCTCTAATATAACGGGAATTGCCCGAATTCTCATGGTCAAATACCACTGTTACTGTTCCTTTTCCGGGAGCATTCCAAGTGCTGTCGCCGGAAAATATGGCTTTTATTTTATCCATAGAAAGCAGCGTATCCGGATTATCGTTATTCACTATCAAGGCAAGCGCATCGGTAGCAATTTGCACTTGTTCCGGGAAAAGTTGTTTGTCCTTGAAAAAGGTTTCTTCTTGTTGCGTTAGTTTTCTGCCGGCAACAATTACCCGGGCAGAATCACTCATTAGATCGCGAAAAAGGGAATCTTCGGGCTCATACTTCACATTAATTTTTGTGTTGTTGTAAAGCGATTGGAACACCTGTTTTTCGGCATCAACCGTAGGCTTGTATGAATCGTCGGCAGCCATATTCAAAACTCCGGTGGTGGGAGTATCGGTATGATTTCTTGACGCCGGGCCACAGCCGAAAAGAAATGATATTGAGAGAAATAAAAGAAATGATATTGAGAGATTCCTCGCTTCGCTCGGAATGACAGTAGCCTTTGAGAAAGAAAAGGGGAGGTATTGGGCGGGCAAAGCCCGCCCAATACCTCCCCTAAATGCACTAATTGCCTTGTCATTCCGAACGGAACGAAGTGAAGTGAGGAATCTACAGTATTGTTTTATAAACATCGGATTATAACGCTATCTTGATTTCAGGTATAACCTACTTGCCTTCATCATCTCTTGCAGAGCGTATTCTTCTATAAAACATAAAAAGCCTGAAAAGGCCATACGCAAATATGGCGCCACCTATTGCAAAACGTGAGTTTTGTTCCAAGCCAAAATTTAATTTGCCGGAGGTAATTCCTATGCCCGCAAAAATATATACAAACGAAAATACCGAGCCGGTTAAAAGATAAAAGTTTTTCATGTATTTAAAATTCCACTATACAGAAAGTGAATTATTTTAAAACAAACTTTACAGGTAGCATATATTGTACCCTTACAGCATGTCCATTTTGTTGGCCAGGGGTCCATCTAGGCATGCTAGAAATTTTTGTCTTTGCTTCATTATCAAGATCTTTACCCCCATTTACTCCTCTTAGCACGGTTACCTGAGAAACACTTCCGTCTTTTTCTACTACAAAAGAAACATAAACAGTACCTTGTATGTTAGCTTCTTTAGCCCGCTCGGGATAATCAATATGATCGGCCAACCATTTATTAATATCTCCCGGAAATCCAGGTTTTTGCTGAACAATGGTAAATACCTTATTAGCATCATCTCCTATAGCATTGTTAGATGCAATAGGTTGAATAATCATGGTGTCCTTGCCTTTTTGGTTGGTGGCTCCGGCATTGGTTACCTGCACTTGCTTAACTGTAGCAATGGCAGTATCTACATTTATTTTAGCAATAACAGGAGGAGTAACCTTTAATTGGTTTACAAGAGGTGTTGGCGGAGGTGGAGGTGGCGGAGGTGGAGGTGGTGGCGGATTTTTATCTGCCGGAGGCGGAGCCTTAAGATCTACCTTTATGTTTACTACTTCCTCTGCCTTCTTAAAATTCAGTACCTTTAATAGTAAAGGAATGCTTATACCAACAATCAATGAGCCGGCAGCAATTCCAAGTGCCATAAGAATTACCTTTTGGTATCTCTTACGTACAAAATAAGCACCGTATTCTTTGTTCCTGCCTTCAAAAACAATCTCATTACGAACATCGCTCGTAACATCCATCCAACTACCCTTACTCTTATATCCAGCCATACTATTTAGTGGATTTATGGGTTTGTTTATAGTCGGAAATCATTTTCATATCATCGTCATTCACATCTATCAACGAGTATTTACCTACGTTGCAAATGTTCATTTCATCTAACGTCATTATCACATTAATATACCTGGTGGTTGTATCTGTTTTTATAATTACAAACCGGGCATATTTATTTCCTTCTGCCTTATCCACTAATCGGGCATACGTAGAATCGGGCATTTTATTAGCATCGTGTTGTTCCTTAATAGCTTTTATGCTATTTAACACGTACTGATTACGGTTTAATATTAACTTACGCAACCCATCATTCGAAAAATTGGTTTGCATAATGTTATTACTGTCGTGCGTAAGCTTTAATGAGCCATTGTAGTAATAAACAGTATCATTTTTACCTAAAACAACGGTTAATGAAAGAGTATCTTGAACCTTGGTTTTATCGTCTGATTTAATGGGAGGTGTAAGTTCAATAACTTTAGGCTGGCTGAATGTAGTGGTAAGCATGAAAAAGGTAAGCAACAAAAAGCCCAAATCCACCATAGGGGTCATATCTATCCTGGTAGATAGCTTTTTAGCTCTCTTTTTCTGGTGTTTTCCACCGCCGCCGCCTGTGTTTACTTCTGCCATTTCTTCTTCAGTTAGCTTTTAGGCATTGATTTTAAACTGGTTATCAAGTTAAAGTGCTGCACACCTTGCTTTTGACAAATATCAATAACTTGCTTAATAATTTTGTATTTTGCCCTACCGTCCGCTTTTATCGAGAATTTCGGAGGTTTTACATTTTGGTTAGTTACCCTTTTTGTATTGTAATCAGCCAACCCGTAAGATACTGCTGCGCTAACCCAATCGCTTAATTGATCATTATGCCTAAGAGTATCCATTGGTATTCCGGCTGATGCGGTACTCATGGTTTTGCGTTGTGCATCGTCAGCTTCAATATATGCTTTCACTTGGGTTACCGGGACTCCAAAGGTTCCCATAACTGCAAAGCGGCTCATGTCTTGCGCTGTTAAATTAGTCTGCTTGTATTTCGTCATTACAGCTTGCAATATTTGCGGACGAACATCTTTTCCATCCATATCGAAAAACACCCTTCCGGCACTGTCTATCGATAAGGTAACTGTATTATCAGGTATCTTAGTGGTCGATACAGATGAAGGTATCACCACCTTAACAGGCTCTTCGGGCCTGAATTTTGTAGTAAGCATAAAAAAGGTAACCAACAGGAATGCCAGATCCACCATGGGAGTCATGTCAATGGAAGGGCTATTCCTAGGAAGTTTTACTTTTGGCATTTTTCTTGGCTATTAGCTGTTAAAGTGGCTATTAGCTTATTTATGCGATGCAGAATAGGTCTGAACAATGCTGAATCCGGCTTCATCCATTCCGTAGGTCAAAGTATCTATCAGATTGGTGAAAACGTTATAGGAAACAATACCTAATGCTGCAGCGAAGATACCAAGTCCGGTATTGATAAGCGCCTCAGAGATACCGTTTGCAAGGCCAATAGCATCTGGCGCTCCTGCTTGTGCAAGTGCGGCAAACGCTTTAATCATCCCAAGCACTGTTCCAAGCAGCCCTACAAGGGTAGATATGGAAGCACAGGTTGACATGATTACCAAATTTTTTGAAAGCATTGGCAGTTCAAGTGCAGTAGCTTCTTCCAATGATTTTTCAATAGCAGCAAGCTTAGCTTCTTTATCCATACCGCCTTCGCTTTCCACTTGTTCGTATTTAACCAAACCGGAACGGATTACGTTAGCTACAGAACCTTTTTGTTTATCGCATTCTGCAATGGCATCATGTATTTTTCCGGCAGAAAGCATTTCACGAACTCTTTTTACAAAGCCGTCTACACTTCCTTTTCCGCTTGCATTCATAATAGTAAGTGAACGCTCAATAGCAAAAGTGATAATAATTAACAAAATACCAATAAGCCATGGAACGATGGATCCACCCTTATACATGATAGCAAGAAAATTATTAGGTAAAGGTTTGTTGTCGTGCGAGCCTCCTTCAAAGTTACTTCCGTTTCCAAGGATTCCATAATAGATTATGTACCCTACAACAATAGCTGCAACAATTACAATCAGTGTAAATGCCGGAATATTGCTTTGTTTTTTTTCTTGTGCCATAACAGGTTTTTTTGAAAGTGTTTTTTTGGATTGTTTATGTTTTGACGATACTTAACTTTTAAACTTGCATATAAATTGTGAGCCGCAAATATATAAAAAGATATTTATGCAACACACAAGAGGTAAGATTATGATTTTGTTAAAATCTGTTAAAGCAAAAAAGCCCGAATTAAATTTGGCTTTTTTATTTACCCTTCTCTTTTAATAGAGAGGGGTGGGGTGAGTATTATTATTCCACCTTTATCATTTCTGCCTGAACAACTTGCCAAGGATTTGTAGTGTTACCTGTGCTGCCATATACAAAAGCCACAATATAGCAATTAGCCATATTCCAACCTGCAGCTTTTCCATTTTCGCCCTTGGTAAAATCGTAGGTTTGATAAGAAGTCCAAGTGCCACTGGTAGTGGGGATTGGAATTCCCGTAGTAATGCCCCCGGTATTATTTCCAAATGCGCCCCTTAAAACATTATGGTGAACAAAATTAAGACTATACCCGCTTGGTAACACTTGTGGAAAAACCACATTATCTTCCACTATTAACGTCTCAAGAGCGTAAGTGCCAGAAAGAGGCTTTACAAAGGTTATTTGGAACTCAACTCCAATAATGCGCGGTGAGGTCCAACAACTATCATGAATATTTATAGCAACAGATTGTTGTGTATGTTGAATAATACTTGGAACGCTATCTAACCACTTTGTATATATAAGGTTCATATTGTTGGAGTAGCCTAATCGGTTTATCAAACCTGCAGGATAACCATATGCATCTATACCAAACTTTTTACACCAAGCATCGCCTACAGAGGAATTATAATCTCCGCTAAAAGTACCGGCTTTAGCACCTGCCACTACGCTACTGGTTGGTATAGCCTCAAAGCCCATATTCTCTTCAATCATTACAATTTGCCCATAGGGGTAACCACCGGTAGGAGATAGTAATGAATCGGCAATTCTTATTGCAAGGGGGCAGTTGGAGCACTGGTCGCCCATGCAATCTTCCAGTAATAACTTATACTGTCCGTAACCGTATGTTCCAATAGCAGCACTGCTGTCCCTAAATGCAGGGGGAGTGTTAGGTAGGGTACTATTTTGTGCGTGCGGTAAAATAGGATTTGTAATTTTATCACAACCTGTAACTGCAATTGCAAAAAGCACAATTGCAAAAAATATGTTTTTCAATTTCATGGTTTATTTCTTTAACTGCTAAGTTAGTAAATTTTCTGCTTAAAAGCTATTTGTAATGGATAAAGTAAATCCATCAGAAGCCGGAATAACCCTGCAAACGCCCCCAATACAAAGTATACCTGCCCTTTGTTTACCATAACCAAGTGTAATGTGTAAAGCATTGTGCATATATCCACCGGTTACCGTAAAATAATGTATTCGTAAATCGGGAGTGGAGTTGCCATAATTATATTCATCTAAAGCGCCTAAAAACCAATCCGATCCAAAGTTATATTCGGCCAAGGCAAATGCCCAATTACCTTGGGCCTGTGCAGTTTGCAAGCCCTGCACTTCTACATGCAATGTATGCGCAGACGAGAAGGAATAATACCCATCAAGAATGCCAATGTTAGAAATAATATTGGGGGATCCCGGTTCTTGCTGAATTACGGTCATGTTATAATATTCATGATCGTATTGGGCCACCAGCCTGAAATCAGATGAAAACTTGTGCTGTATTTCAAAAGTAAGATTTTGAAAATAATGTGTTTGCCCGGCAGAAAGTAATTTTGTGGTATATCCCTTATCACTTGTGGCCTTATCGTTCAGGTTTATGGTATCTAAGGAATTGATTACGGAATATTCTGCATCTAAATCTGTTCCATATTTCCCGCCCAATAAACTTCCTTTAGGTAATTTATATTTCACTTCGCCATCCACACCTTGTTCGCCATTTGGTTGTGTGGCATAAGGATAAAATGCAGCTAATTGGTAAGTTTCATCTCTTGAAAGCGTAGGCAAATAATTAATATCCAAATCATTTTTAATAGCTGTACGGTCCGATTTAAAACTCATGTTATCTATTCTTTCTCCACTTAAAAGAAGCGAAAAACCTTTTTGAGAGTATCCGGTTCTAACAAGCAATGCATCTCCAGTTTTAAAAATATCGCTGTTTATTGCATCTGGGTCATTTACTTTATACGCCCCTTCGGTATAGAATGAAAAGCCGCCATTTGTAATATTAACCCTTCCTGCACCGGCACCCACGGTTTGAGGAAAATTATACGTAGGGTCGCTAGCAGCTTGGTATTTGCTTACAAAACTACCGCCTACAATAATTTTTGTTTTTATATTATTCCATGCAGAATCTAATTCATTCACATTTATTTCTCCGTCAAAACCCCTTACCAATCCAACGCCTTGTGTCCAATAATAACGTTGGTCGCCAATAATTCCTTTCAAATAAATTCCTTTTGCCGGATTGTATTTTATCCTTACGCCATTCAATGAATTATCTACCCCAAGCGCTGGCTGCCAATAGGTGCGTAATATAAGCCCGCTACCAAATTGTTCGTAGTAGTTACCCACAGTAACCTCCATATTATCTTGCTTATAGGTTATATATTTATACGGAAAGCCGCTGCCATTGTAACGAGGGTCATAGCCTTGCAAAGCATCCTGGTATGCCTCGTACCGTATTCCCGCAGATATTTTTCCATTGGTATAATCAAGCTGATCATAAGTGTTCATCAGCATTTTTTCAGGCACAGCAGGTGCACCAATAAGTGGATCGGGATTATAGTATTGTGCATCTACTTCGATACTACCGTGTAGTTGCCCTTCCCCGTTTAGTATTTGTGCCTCGGCATAAAATACGGAAGCAGTTACGAAAACAACTGTAAAATATATATATTTCAACTTAGATATAAAATTATTGTTATTATTATGATGGAATTATTTCTTTCCGGCAGCCTTTAATAAGGCTTCGTGCAGCTTTTTCTCATCTCCTTCCATATATGAATTATGGATGTATACGATCTTTCCACTTCCGTCAATAATAAAAGTGCAGGGGCAGTTAATCACCTCCATGGCATGTTGAAAATCTTGATTAGGATCGAGATATACATCATAATCCCAACCCTTTTCTCTTACAAATGATTGTACCCTACCCATAGTGCGTGCATCATCAGTTGATATGGCAATAACTTTTACTCCGGTTTCTTTATGCCAGTCGGCATATTCATCATTAATAGCATCTAATTCGGCAATGCAGGGTTTGCACCAAGTAGCCCAAAAATCAATTATAATAGGCTTTCCGTTATTAGAAAATGTAGACGTATTGGTGTTGGCTCCATTTATAGTTTTTACCTGAGTAGCCGGAACTTTTGAATTTAAAAGGGTTTGAGCAAATATACTGCTGGGTATTGATAACAATACAATAAAGGCAAAAGCAAAAATTTTTTTCATGATTTTAAATAATTTAAGTAGATGTCAAATGTATGAAAATAATAATGAAGAGGACATGAAAAAGTCCTGTCTATATGACAGGACTTTTAAATAGTGCTGAAAAATATTACTTAATGAGAAATAACCATTTTTTGATAAGCCGGTTGACAGCCGCTGGCTTCAATTTCGCAAACATAAACTCCCGATGACATAGCTTGTACATTAATAATTGTGTTGCCTTTTGAAACATCTAGTGGACGTATTTGAACACATTCGCCAAGCAAATTAAATATTTTAAGATTGGCTGCCTGAGTATTGCTATTAAGGCTATAGTTAAAACATAAAGTAGTATTAGCAGGGTTGGGATACGGTGCAGAAAAAGCAATATCCTTGCTTGAAATATTCTGTATTCCTGTCAAGAGTGGATTATACTCAACAACAACCCAAGAAGAATCAGAAGGGGGATTACCCTGATTATAAAAAGCATATCGGATATAAGCCGTTGCTGCATGTCCATATGGCCAATAATGCCCTTGAAATAAAGAAGCCCCACCATTTACGCCTCCGGCAGTATCTTTTGCAGGGATAGCTTGAGAGTTTGGGGAAACATTTACCGCAGTATCATAACAAGATATCCAACAAAACTCGTTATCAGAGCTACAACGCATTGGAAGAGAGAGAGAGTCACGTCTTACATATACGCTATTATCATTAATGGATCCGGAATTAATGATATCTAAATTAACATTCATTTCATCTGTAATATCTCCAGCTCCATATATAATCAAGGTGTCGCCATTTAGTATTTTAGTGCTATTCGGCTGGATTATTTTAAGTTCACCTTGTCCCCATGAAATGGTGCTGAATAAAATGGAAGCTACGGCTAAGAAAATTAGTTTTTTCATAATATCGAGTCTTTAGTATACAAATGTAATTCTTTTTTAAATACACATGGAGATTGTAAAGCAAAAAATAAACCCTGACAATTTCTTTGTTACCAGGGTTTATTTTTAAGAATCTGAAAACCGCTTATTTTTGAATAATTAGTTTTTTAGTTGTACTTGCATTGTCAGCATTGAATTTTACAAAGTAAATACCATTCTGAAGCGTAGAGGTATTAATTAAAATGGTATGTTCTCCGGAAGAAACCAAGCCTTCGTTATTGGAATAAACCTGTTGACCCAACATGTTAAACACTTGAACATTCACATTTTGATCTTTGTCAAGTTTATAAGCAAGTGTTGTATTATTATTGGTCGGATTCGGATACATTCCAAAAGATACCCCATTAGAAATCTCCTCTATACCAAGAATATGATCAACCAAAACCTTTTTGGATTGGTAAACATATTTTGCCGGAATACCTACAGCTGTGTTACCACTATTATCCTGAATGAATATGGTTAGGTGTTGAGTAGCTGAAGAATCGTATTTGTAGGTATTGTATTTAGCTGCCCATGGATGATTTTGAACCCAACTTACAGTAACAGTCTGTGTTGAACCTGCTGTAAAGGCACCTAAGGTTGTACCATTTGTGTTAGGGAGGGCATCCTCAACTGGATCCGGAAAATTAATTATAAATGGGTAATAATAATCAGGATAGGTGCTTCCTGTTCCAATTGGAGGTTGAAAACTACTAAGCGGATCTTCCGTACTTTGATCTGTTTTGAAGTCCACACTGTCTTCTGTAAGATAAACTTGGGCAGTTAAACCAGCAGGGAAATTGCCAAAAGATTCAATAGTAGCTCGCAAGCTGTATGTTTTGGTACTTGTCGCAAATGTAGCCTCTGTAGTAGGAACCGTTATTTTAAAAGGAGATCCTATTGCCCTTGCCTTTTGAATAAGACCTGAACTAAGAGCACCGAAGGTTGCATAACTAGGGGCTCCGTCAATCTCTGCATAAGGAACTCCAGGCAGACTATAGTAATTCGATCTGGACTGAAAAATATTGTTTGTTTCTATATTTATCATATCTTGACCTGGGGCATTCCCATGATACCTAATAGCGTTACAATATGAAGCTGTATTTTGAGCTACCGAATCAATGTTTGGCATAGCATGCATACAAGGATTGCAGGAAGCATTTGAAAATTCTTCAAACAGCACTTCCTTAGGCTCTATAGAGTCTACCACTATATAATGAGCAACAAGGGTATCAGTGGTTGGGCTGGAATTACTTCCATTTAAATTACTGGCCCAAAATCTTACCGTATATGTACCAACGGTTGGAGTAAACTGCGCACTGGTACTATTCATGGACCAGCTATAACTTGTTAATCCATTAAATCCAGAGATGCTTCCAATAGTTTGCGTTACAGGAGTGCCGTGATTAACAGAGTAATTCATATCCATAGATGTAATTGTAGCCCCTCCACTATCGAAAGCAGAACCGGTAAAAGAATAAGGTGTACCTGCCTTCAAAAACAACGGAAGATCTTGGCTCACAACTTGTACATCATAATTAACAGGAGCATAGACATCAATCTTTGATATTGCTTCGCCAAAAGCTGCATAACCATTAGTGTGCCCATTGTATCCATTATAATAGGTGAATCCAACCATTACATTATTGCCTGCTGCATAGGTTGAAAGGTTAAAGATAGCACTATCAACCCAAACATTCTGAGTGTTCTTAAGAGTCCCAACTAAATGCCAAGTAAGCCCATTATCATTAGAAACAATAATTGTGCCCGTTTCATTGCCATTATCTACCCATAACAGGTAATTAAGACTCAAAAATACACTGGTATAGGCTGTGCAGTTAATAGTACCTGTTTTTAAAGTATCCCAACCAATGTGACTGCCAGAATTGTTATCAATATCGTCTACATACGCATCATCGCCTTGTGCAGGGGCATAAAATTGCATAGTGGAGCCAAAAGATGTACCAAATTTCCAACCACCATTTACGGAGGTTAGTTGTTGTGTCCAACCAGCCGGAGCTGATGACCCAAAAGCTTGATAAAGAATTGTTGTTTGGGCGCTTGTATTCAATATAGAACCAAGTATAATTGTTGCGCCAAAGAATAGTTTTTTCATGTGTGTAATTTGGATTTAAAAAATAGTAAGCAATAGGTTGCTGAGCGTTTACTGTGCTATATGCAAATATAAGGGCAAGACAACCCCATATCCAAAACTAAATAGTGTAAAAATCACTAGATTAAAATGTAGATATATATCTTATTCTTGTATATTTCAGGTTGGAGAAGTTCTACAAAATATTTGCTAATTTAAACTTTGGCAAAGACAATTAATACATTATACCGTGAATATATGAACCAATTACCTGCTCATATAAAGGCTATATTCCCTAATTAGAAGCTGTATTAAAAGGCATTTGGCGTTAATATAAGAAGCAAGCTATTCTTATATTAACTTATTTGATCTGTTAACTAACATGAAGGAATATGATCACGCTCTTTTACGGAAAAATTAAAGAATCGGGGAATAATTACAATCTTAAAAAAGCCAAAAATTAGTTTATTAAGCTACTTCTAAAAAAATTGGCAGAATTAACCTTAAAGATGTAATTCAAGAATCAGGAAACACAGGTATAACATTAAATGTAGTGCGAGACGAAAAATAATGGTGTTTTTTACCTTATGTTCAGATATTTATGGGTTTGCAAGGATACTATCCACCCCAGATTATTTTTTATATATTCTGTAATCCAAGGCATTACGATGTTTGATTTACTCCATTCGGGTTGTAAAAAAAGTTTACACGGTTCTTTTACGCCCAAGGCATTTTTTTCTGCCCAATTAAAATCGTCCTTATTATATATTACAACCTTCAGCTCATCAGCCATTTGCAGTGACTCTTTTAAGGGCGCTTTTGTTTTTTTGGGTGAAACACATATCCAATCAAACTCCCCATCAATAGTATATGCACCCGATGTTTCCAAGTGTACTGCCAAGCCCTCTTTTTTTAATGCCTTGGTAAGTGTGGTTAGTGAATACATGGCTGGTTCGCCCCCTGTAATTATTACTATGGATGTGCCTGAAGCCTTTGCTTCCTGCACTAAATCTGAAACTTCTCTTTCAGCATGTTCGTTTTTATCCCAGCTTTCTTTTACATCGCACCAATGGCAACCCACATCACAACCTGCCAGTCGAATAAAAAAAGCGGCTTTACCCGTATGGCTTCCTTCGCCTTGTATGCTATAGAAACACTCCATCACGGGGAGGATGTCTCCAGTAATTTTATTTTTTGAAATCACGATTTATTAAAAATTAAAGTCAGGAGGTTCAAATGATAGTTCTCTGCCTTTTATAATGGCTGTTCTCCATTCTTCCATCTCAAGGGTTATTTCTTTTGTATCCTCTGCCTGATATGAAATACCTAATTCTTGCTTTTGCAAATAGTCTTCGTAAACCAAAGGCAAAAGTTTTAGTATTTGTTTATGCCGGTATTCCTCCCAAGCGTCAATAAGTGCTTCTCTCCAATCGTCAGATGATTTGATGGGTATTTCTTCGCTCAACTCCCGTAGTTCCTTGAAAGCCATTTCGGCCAACTCATCAGCAAATTCTGCAGGCTTATGGCTCTTTTCATACGAGGTAAAATATTTTAATATCTCTTTGTCTTCGTATCTACGAACAAACGTTTCAATAACCCCCGGATTATATACCGATAGGTAATCGCTGTCTTTTCTTTCTGCCTTAACAATATCCGCTTTTTCATCAGGGATTGCTTTATTTCCATGTTCGTAATATACTTTAAGGTATTTACTTTCTTTGTCTCCTCTGATATCAGAAAGTCCCATTAAAGAATCTGTCCCCATTCTGCTATCATAAAATTGATACCAAAGCGGAATAACTAAATCACTATCATCTTTTACGGTAGTATAGTCTTCAGAAAACCTATCATAATCCTGCCATTCAAATTCAAAATCCGCTTCCGCCGGATCCACCTCCACTTCATCGCTTTGGAGGTATTCTACATATAATTCAAACTCCCATTGGGTTATAGGCGGTATAAAGCTACATTGTTTAATATTGCTTTCCCAATATTTAAAATCAATAGTGGTAACAATGCCCGGAATTTTTATTTTTTCAGCTCTCCATTGGCATTGCAGGTTAAAAAGCTTTTTTTGTTGAATCTGCCATAAACAAGCCTGCGCTTGATTATAAAACCTTAGCTGATGCTCTTCATTATGTTCATAATAAAACTTGCCCCAGCTAATCCATGTTGTTTTTCGTGCGGAATAGGCTTTTATAAATTCTTCTACGTCATCCGGATGGTACCCCGAAAAAAATTCTTTGTATCTGGGTTCATTCCGAAGTTCATATTCTATTTCCATCCGCGCTATGGCTTCTTTCTGCGCTTCATCTACTTCCTGCTTTAGGTGGGCAGGAAGATTTTCCCCGTTATCCATATAGTATATCAATTAAGTAAAAGTGAACTGTTATTTTAGCTTTTCACTTTTAGCTTTTTTATTTCATCTGATTTTTTATTTAGAGCCGTCATATAATCGTGGGTTGTTTTTACAACATACTCCAACTCTTTATTTCCGGATTCTATCATTACATCGTAAAGTTCTACATATTTTTCCACATATCTTCCAATTTTACACTTTGCCTTCGACATGGAACTAATAAATTTAATGGGCAATTGTTCAGGCACCCCAAAATCAAAAAGCAGGTCAAACTCCTCATTTACAAAGTCATTAATGAATTCTGAAGATGGTTTAAAATACCAGTTTAACCCTTTTAAATCAAAGTAATGATGTATTTTGGAACCATTAAGGCCAGGTGGCAATTCTTTTGTATGGATAAATCCCAGTGATTTTACTTGTTTACCCATATCGCGCAGGGTGTGCACATAATTTTTTTATCATCTCCACATCTTCCGGATTATCGCCACAGTAAACTATACCAATACTAATAGCACTATCCATATTCATGATAGTACGCGCCCGTGAGTGTTGTGCATGTTGTTTCAGGAGAAAATATTCTCCTGCCTTATTCCTGATGTTTTGAAAAAATGCCATCTTCTTAACTCTATGTAAATAGCTATTCGTTTATGCTGTTAGTTTCTGACTGAAAAAACGCAAGATAGGAAAAATAGATATGAGATATAAATTATAAGGGTAGAGAAGAAATAAGCAGCTTTATATCCCGCCTATTCTTGTTGCCCCAATAGATAGTTTGCTATTCCTTCTTTCATGGCATAGCGTGATAATTTCATTCTTCTAATAGAAGTCTTTTCCAGCACCAGATTGGTCAAAATAGCCGAATAGGAAAACATAGGCGCACGCATTTGTACAAGCCCGGGCATACGCAATCGTTCTTCTACGGTGGAAACCATTAGTTCGCTGTATAGTTTCTTAAATTCTTCCAGTGGATATTCGTAACCATTTACAGGCTTTTTAGTGGAAGCTGTATGATGGATGATCATTTCGGCAAAACTTTCAAAAGAACCGGAAGATCCTATTAATTCAATGGGTTTGAACCTATTTGCTGCTTCAAACATATCTTTTAGAATAATGGAAATATGATCCTCTACCTCCGCCTTTTTAGGAGCTAGCGGGTCTGCCGGATAAAATATTTCATAAAGCCTCGATACGCCTAAAGGATAACTATTCTTCCAAAATAGTTCTTTTTGATTGGCGATAATAAATTCGGTGCTACCTCCGCCAATATCCATGATTAAAGTAACTTCTTCACCTAACACTGATGCTTGCCTTACGCCTTCGTAAATCCACCCAGCCTCTTCATCACCTGAAAGAACTTTAATCTCTATTCCTGTTTCTACTCGTATACGGCGAGTAAATTCTTGTCCATTTTCAGCGTCTCTAACCGCCGATGTAGCAAAAGCATAGTATTCATCAATAGAAAATTCACTCATCTTTTGCCTATGCTTGTGTAACGCTGCTATCGCTCTTTCTGTAGCTTCGGAAGTGATTTCCCTTTTGTGGATTCCTCCCTTGCCAATCTCCACAGGCAACTCTTTTGAGTGAACAAAAACAGGTTTTCCATGCTCATCCTTTTCGGCAATAAGCAGGTTAAACGTATTGGTACCTAAATCGAGTATGGCAATGCGACGCATATAATTTACAACTACATCCTCGGCTTCCAAGGGGTTTCAGGGGCATTAAGGTCATGTGCAAGTTTGCGCGAAAGCATGAATAAGTAATCGGAAAGGCGGTTGAGATACTTTATTACCAATTCATCTACCGGTTCGTTTTCCGCTAAGTGGTTTACTCTTCTTTCCGCCCTGCGGCATACGCAACGGGCAATATGACATTTAGAAACAATCTCATGCCCGCCCGGCAAAACAAAATTTTTCATGGGTGGCAAAATGGCATCCATGGCGTCCATCTCTTTTTCGAAAAGGGTAATATCCTCTTCACTTATGTGAGGTATTTTAACTTTCGATTTTTCAGGATCGGAAGCCAAAGAGGACCCAATGGTGAAAAGCCGGTCTTGGGTTTCTATTAGAACAGCTATTTGTTGTTGGCCGGTTATAGAATCCCTCAACAATCCAATCCATGAATTGAGTTCATCAACCGTTCCATAAGCTTCAATGCGCATGTGATGCTTAGGTACACGAGTGCCTCCTAAAAGACCTGTCTGTCCTTTATCTCCTGTTTTGGTGTATATTTTTAAAGACATCTTTATGCTTTTTTCTCAAGAAATAAATCTCTTAGTTCCGGAGCTTCATTAGGTTTTAATTTGCCCGATAATAATAAACTCAATTGTTTTCTTTTTAAAGCTGTATCGTAGCGTTCTTTTTCTTCTTCTGTTTCCGGTGTAAGTTGCGGAATTTCAATGGGGCGCCCCAATTGATCAACTGCTACAAAAACATACGTAGCATCGTTCGATTTTACTTTCTTCCCTGTACTGCTTTCCTCCACAAACACATCAATAAACACTTCCATAGATGTATTAAATGCACGTGAAACTTTAGCTTCGATAGTTACATAATCGCCCAATTTAATAGCTCGTTCAAACGATACATGGTTTACTGATGCGGTAACTACCACACGGCCCGAATGCCTATGTGCTGCTATGGCTGAGGTAATATCCATCCAATGTAAAAGTCGTCCTCCCATTAGGTTTCCAAGCACATTGGTATCATTCGGAAGAACTATTTCGGTAGATATGGTATAACTGTCTTTTGGTGTTTTAGATTTCAACATTTTAATTTATTTTTAAAGTCGTGTTATTCAGTTATTAAATACATTTCACGCAAAGACCGCTAAGTTTAAATACAATTTACGCAAAGGTCGCAAAGATTAAAATACCGTAGTTAAAGTTTATAATTTATTGACAATTCGATGGATAGAATCTTTTAAAAGAACCGTATTAAAATTTATTAATAACCCTAATTTTAAATTATTCAACCTCAGGTAGGTAAGTGTTTGCGCATAATGAACAGGAGCAAGGGATTCGATAGATTTTATTTCAATAACTACTTTCTTCTCCACTACTAAGTCAATACGGTATCCGCACTCCATTTTTATCTCTTTATATACTAAAGGTACCGGTACTTGCTGCTCAACATTTAGCCCAATACTTCTTAAATCAAAAGCTAACGTATGTTCGTATGATGATTCTAATAATCCGGGACCAAGTTGCATATGCAAATCTATTGCCACACCTATAACCTTATATGAAATCTCATCTTCCGTCATTCTCTTTCCGAACTTTGCGTGTGTATTTTCTTTGCGCCCTTTGCGTGAAATGTTTTTACGGAGTTGCAATTATGGATTGAGTAAGATCGGAGTACTTGTTATATTCTTCGCAGGCTTTCAAAAACGCTGTTCTCAGCTTTCCCGAAAATGGATTGTTTGCATCCATTCTTTCAGGATGCCATTGCACTAATAGAAAAAATTCAGCATCGTGTTTTTTTGCTTTCTCCAGTCCTTCTACTATTCCATCATCTGAAATGGCATTGGCAATAAGTCCTTTCCCAATCTCATCAACAGTTTGATGATGTGAATCTATTTCTCCTTTTTCCACTCCAACTATATGGTGGAGTCTGGTATTTTTAGTCACACTAACAGAATGAGCAGCGTCTTTTTCGTTTGATAATCCAGAAGACGAAGCACCTTTGAAGTAAATATTACCTACTTGCAAGCCTTTTCCAATTCCCAATATAGGTATCTTGTATTCTTCGGCTTCTTTTAAAACGTTTCGTTCGAAAGTATTATCGCCTTCACCAATAAGTATAACACCATCGCAATGGCTTACAAAACTGTCTTCGCCTTCTCCGGCCTTTAGTAAAACAGCTTCAATATCCTCGCTCGCATTTTTTATCCAACTTTCGTAGTCAGCCCACTTACTGCAATCTGTAATACCAATTTTTAACGGCATAAGGTGATTTTAGTATACAAAGATAAAGGTTTCCCCTTTACTTCACCGGCTTCAATATATATATCTGGCTGCTCCAGGTATTGCCGTTCTTTTGGGCGCTTTTATTAGAAACCCAACCATGTACAAGGGCTCTGCCGTAATTCACATTTCCAGCTTTATACTTTTCGCTTAACATGCAAATATAATATGCATCCCAGGGCATTGGCAAAACAGATTCTAACATAAAGCCTTGCTTTTCGAAAAAGCGTTTTACATCGGCAGGGGTAAAATGCCATATATGGCGTGGTACATCATAAGCCGCCCAATGCTTACCATAAAATTGTGCATCAGCAGAACTACAGTTGGGCAAAGCAACTATAAAAGTACCATCGCTTTTTAATTTCTGCTTTACTTGTTTTACTTCCTCTTCTAGCTTATATATATGCTCCAAAACATGCCATGCGGTAACTACATCTAATGAATTATCCGAAAC
>Ga0207023_10044_pt1 | contig 35922 bp, 45 predicted proteins | sample Alteio_BWMinCont_47_FD_153464 | JGI IMG/M metagenome (GOLD analysis project Ga0207023, IMG submission 153464) | Enriched cells from forest soil in Barre Woods Harvard Forest LTER site, Petersham, Massachusetts, United States -... | ecosystem: Environmental > Terrestrial > Soil > Temperate forest >... | reverse complement strand
AGTGCAGTACCTTCCTCGGATACGGCGTTTCGGCAACGCTCCAGCCTCGCTTCAACACTTGAACATAGAAGAAGCGTAAAGCTGCCAAGCGCTGGGTTACGGTGTTCGGGGCCAAGCTGATCAGGTGAACGATGGAAGTGCCGATTGCAATGCTCGACCGTTTGAATGTAAGCGTGGATGGTGGACTCGGCGTAGTTGCGGCGCCGTAGTTACTCAAGCATGATCTGGCGTAGATGGGTCACAGAGAGTTCCTCTTCTGCGACAACAAACTAGCTCAGATCACCTCGACCGTCGGCTCAGCAACACGCGAATGCGTCCGCCGCAAAGCGGCTTAGTTCAAGTCGGCTTAAGGGACCTGTCTATAACATTCCTCTAGTGCGGTTTCGATGATTTCCCCCTGCCGGGTGAGGGCACGATTAAGCTACTCACGCGCCTACCGGCATGTCCGAATGCCCGAGGCACCGGCAACGCAGAAAAGTTATCAAGGTGAACTGGCTTACTCCATAAGGCTGGCGAAGGAGAGGAACGTCGAAAAGTTAGACCTGCTGCTTTTTCAATTCGCTAAGGCGGGGAAATCTTCCCGACTGATACTCAGCAAAGAGCCTGGCAATGTCCTGCTTCGAGTCTCCTATAAATGGGCCATAGGATACGATTGGGTCTCCCTGGGGCTGTCCCGCATATAACACCAGCCGCGCTCCGGATTCTCCGGCGACCACGCGCAACACGCTCGTACCGACGTCAGTCGACCGATCGAGCCAACCGACCTGCCCAGCGTTCAGCTCGGTGTCGCCGATTCGAACCGAACCATCAATGACAAATGCAAAGCCGTTGTAGGATGCAGCTATGTCCAACTCGGCCGAGGCGTGTGGCTCTAAATTGATCTCGACCATCGTGACCGGTACATGGTTTCGCGTGCCTGACTGAAGGCCGGCCGAGGAACCGCTATAAACTCGGATCTCGGCGCCTTTTTCGCGGCGCACCGGAACCTCATTGACATTAATCGTTTGAAAATCGGGGGCAATCCAGCGTCTGTTCTTAGGTAAGGTAAGCCATAGCTGAAGAAGGCGGACCTTTCCTTTGGTCCTGACGTCTTCGCTATGAATAATGCCGCTGCCCGCGGTCATCCACTGCACTTCGCCAGCGTTGAGTGTACCGCCCTCATCGCGGTCAAAGATCGCGCCGTCGAGAATAAGCGTCACGGTTTCAAAACCTGCATGCGGGTGAGGACCACCAACTGGCCGGTCGCCGATGTCAAGATGATCGTCCATCAACAAGATGAAGGGATCGTTCATCTCGAAGTTTTCGCGAGACACGACAGGTGCAGCTAGATGTCCCGGACCGACGAATCCAGGTGCCGCTGGAGAAACGTTAACCACGCGACTGATACCGCGTTCTTGCGACATGTCTTCTCCTTCTGAAATCAATTCCCCGTTCACTCAGAACGCCCGCTGAACGGGCGTTTGCGCCATCGGCGGGCCGTATCGCCGACCATGCACTCAGCAAGGAGGCACCGTGCCCATAAATACTGGGAGGCAATTTATGCCTGCGTCACAGGCTGCGCGCTGAGGATGCCCTTGAAACTTTCGCGGTACTGCAAGAAAACCAGAATCCACAACACGCAAGCGACCAGCGCAGGCGCGATGGTGTCCGGTGACATCGTCAGGTGAAACGCCAGGATGTTGTAGAGCTCCGCAGCCAGCAGTGTCAGCGCAAGTGGCACGAATCGGCCGAAAAGCAGCAACAGCCCACCAAACACCTGCCCCGCGAAGAAGAACGCGGCAAAGTGCGATGCGACGATGGCGCCAAAAAACTGTAACGCCAGCGGATTTGTGGGTGGCGGCTGGTGGATAAAGTTGAGAAATCCGTTCAACCCAAAGACCGTAAACATCAGGCCCAGTAAATAGCGAGCAACAATTGAAGTAATTTTCATGAGTGTCCTCTCTTAGAAGGTGTGCGCGTGCGTCTGCACGGCTTGAAGGTGGGGTGCGAGAAATGTGTTCCAGTCCTTCCCCTGGTTCAGCGCGCTGGTCCCACCTGCTGTGAGGAAAGTCGCGTCTGTCACGCCAAGAAAACCAAATACGGACTGCAGATACGGCTCCACGAAATTGAACGAGGCCATCCGGGTCTGGGCGTCGTAGATCCCACCCGTTGCGATGATGAAGGTTGCCTTCTTGCCGGTGATCAGGCCCTTCGGCCCTTTCTCACTGTAGGAAAAGGTCCTGCCCACGCGCGCAATCTGGTCAATCCAGAGCTTGAGAACGGAAGGCACGCCAAAGTTATGCATTGGCACTCCGATGACGTACTCATCCGCCTGCTCCAATTCGGCGAGCAGCGAGTCGGAGAGCGAGAGCAGCTCCTTCTGCTGTGGAGTGCGGGTCTGTTCCGGCGTGTAGACGGCACCGACCCATTCCGCATTGATTGGCGGCATTGCCGTTGCGTTGAGGTCTCGGTCAATGACCTTTCCATCCGGGTGCGCCGCCTTCCATTGGGTCACGAACGCAGCCGTCAGTTCACGCGAGACTGATCGGCCGTAGAGCGGGCTGGAATCGATGTGAAGCAGCGTCGACATTGAGAATTCCTCCTGCACGACATATGATTACTAAACGACATGTGTCGATTAAAAGAAAATAAACAACTGTCGCTTTGATCTATAAACAGGTATGCTTTCATCAATATAGAAATGGCCAAGCTTCTCCAACCCGAGGCCGAAACGACGGATCCGCGCATTCTGCGCAGCCGCCGCATGCTGATGGACGCACTAGCCAGGTTATTGATGAAAAAGGAATTCGAAGACGTCTCTGTGCAGGAGATCGCTGACGAAGCCACGTTGAACCGGGCCACCTTTTACCTGCACTATGCGGACAAAAACGCGTTGTTGCAGGCCATGACGGAATCCCGCTTCCGCGATCTGATCGAGCGCCGAGCCATAACTTTTACCGGGTGCAAGGGAGCATTGCGCGCCATTGCACTCGGCGTGTGCGACTATCTTGTGGAGAGCACGGGCTGTCCCACTCAGTTGTCGCGGATGGCGCTCGAAGGCTCGATCATCCCTATTGTTGAGGATATGTTCAAGGAAGGGCTTGCCCATCATGGGATGGCTGCCGATGCGGATTCGTCACTACCCGCGACCACAGCGGCCTGGGCCGTTTTTGGAGCCGCGCGCCGCTGGTTTCAGTCTCCGAACCGTGTCCCCGCCGAGGAGATGGCAGCCAGGATTGAAACCATGGTGAGCCCGATTCTTTTCGGCGCCTCACAATAGCAGAGCGGAGAACAACCAGTAGCGGGCGGTATCATCGTGTAGGAGAGATGATTTCGGCGTCTTGCCTCTGCCTTGTCGCGACACAGGCCGGGCGATCGCTGTTTCGCCGCATCAGAGTCTTCCAAGTCTTTGCACTGGTCAGTTCTTTTTCGGTGGGTTTCCGGTTTGGCGACAAGTCGGGACGTTGATGGCGAGATGCGCTTTGTCAGTACTAACTCCCGCGGCACTTATGTGGAGAGCTAAATATCGCGGGAGATTCTAGGCTCGTTTGCTTGGAGCGATGGAGAATCCAGAGCGGAACGCTACATTGAGAGTGCTTGTCATTCGCTTTATTGCCGGCTCCAGTGGGAGTCCCACTTTCGCAGCTGCACGCGAGAGGAACCTGGCCGACTATCTGCCTTCATAGATACCTAGTAAGAAATTATGATGGACTAAGGATCCTCTTACGCGACCAGCAGGATTTTCCCCGCGGCACCTTTTTCCGCTGCTGCGTGCGCCTTGTTCGCGTCTTTCAGTGCGAAACGCTGGCCAAGCGGGATCGACAGCCTCCCTGACCTCACCGCTTCAGCCATGTGCGATAGCACCCGCGGATCCGCCTTCACTTGCATCGTTTTGACTGAAATGGAAGGATAGTCAGCCGTGTTGGTCGGAGCGCTTAGCACCGATGCGAAAACTCCTCCCTGCTTGAGCTTGCCGATCAACTTTGTTGCTGTCGGCCCATTAACCGTATCGGCGATGGCATCCAGCAACTCGAAACCTGCAACAGCCGTCTCATCATCCAGCGCAAGTATGCGGTCAGCTCCCAGGGTTCGCGCTTCCTCGATTTGTCCTTTCCGTACACCCGCGATTACGGTGGCACCTTTCTCCTTTGCCACAAAGACCGCGGAACGGCCGACATTTCCAGCGGCACCGGTCACCAACAGAGTGCCACCCTTCTTTCCTTCAAGTGCGAGAGCGGCCAGTTCAGCCCCGGTTGTGGTGACTGTAGGCAACGCGGCCACCGATACCAAGTCCATCCCATCGGGCACCCGCGCGAGATCAGCCACCTTTACCACGCACATCGTGGCGTCTGCTTGCGCCGTCTGTGCGAAGACTTTGTCACCTTTAGTGAAAGTTTTCACTCCAGGGCCAACCTTCTCCACGGTTCCAGAAACATCCCAGCCCAGGATTGCGGGAAAAGACACTGGAAAATATTCCTTGACCGCCCCTGATCTCATCTTCACGTCAAGCGGATTGATACTCGTGGCGGCAGTCCTTATGAGCACCTCGCCCGGCCCAGGAGACGGATCGGGCATGTCCTCGAATTTAAGTTCATCAGGCGAACCATACGCGTGGATCACTGCAGCTTTCATAGTTTATCCTCCAATGTTAGTTGCCGCCCGACGTTGATTCTCCCACAACTACCGGATGCGAGCACAGTAGGTTCGTGCAAAATCAGTGCGGACAAGTCCGTGACAGGGATGAATTCACCAGTGACGAGCTATTCAGCATTAAAACCCCATCACTTTTCCCGACCGATCGCTGTGGAATCGTGTCTTGTCCCCGGTTTTGAACGCGCCCGCAGTACCATAGCTGTCCTCGAGAAACTGGACGTAGGCCACCTTTCCCCCCTCAAAGCCGCCAACATGCCACTCCCTCCCCCATAGGAAAATGTGAGAATCCTCAGAAAGTTGGAGATCGGTTCCTGTCCTCCTGCGAACGCGAAGTTCACATAGGATGTCGCTACCGTCGTGCAAGACAATTTGGAGGCGTGCGCCTACGGAGGCGCAGGTGACTCTTTTCACTTTTGTACGCGCCATCGTTGGGTTTACGGCAGATTTTCACTTCGATCATAGCAACATAATCCGCTGCTGTAATCGACCGTTTCAAAGCGTCGAGGAAATGGGTCGAACGATCCTCGACCGTCTCAACGACTCCGCTAAGGCCAATGCCATCCTCTATTTCCTTGGGGATTTCTGCATCGGGAGCAAGGCGAAAGCGCTGGAGTACCGCAAGCAGATTCGCTGCAAGAAGATCTTTGCGGTGCCGGGAAATCACGACAACAAATTCGCAAGCTGACCGAGGAGTTCTCTTGGCTCAGCAAGCTTGCCGAAATCTCCATACATTGCCAACCCATCGTGATCTGTCACTACGCCATGCGGGTCTGGAATCGCTGCCATCATGGACTCCCTAACCCAACTTCCCTTTCCATGGATGATTTCCGCCCGTGGCATTTCGACGAAATCAGCACCCTTATGGCTGAGAGGGTGAAAAGGCGAGCCGCACCGGAGCATCCCTCCTAGTCAAGCATTCACGATTGAGCCCTGCTCTCCGGCGCAGCAGGTTTACGCATATTGCGTAGGCTCTTACGCAAATTGCGCAAAATACGGGTGGATTCTCTGACGGACATGGTTAGGGGCGGCCTGCCTCCAACAACATCTTTGGCATCTGTCTCACAAACACCAATTTCTAGTGTTGAGTAATCTAAAGTAATAGTTTATATTTCTCATATGCAATATATCCAAAGGAGATTGGCAGGCGTGCTGCTGGACGCAGCTCGACACTTTCCCGCAGCTGTTGTGACGGGGCCTCGGCGTGCCGGCAAAACCACTCTTCTGCGCAGGCTGTTCCCGAAAGCCCGCTATGTGCTGCTCGAAGACCCCGACATTCAGGCACGCGTACGCAGCGATCCCCGCGCATTCCTTGACGCGCTGCGCCCTCCAGTCGTCTTCGACGAGATCCAGAATAGCCCCGAATTACTGGCCTACGTCCGTACGGTTATCGACACGGGCCCACGGCGGATGGGGCAATGGCTATTCACGGGGTCCCAGGAGGCTCCGCTGATGCAGGGCATCAGCGAATCGATGGCGGGCCGGGCTGCCATCCTCCAACTCCTGCCTTTCAGCCTCGCAGAAACCAAGAAAGTGAACCTGTTACACGGGGGATTCCCAGAGGTGCTCGCCCGGCCCAAGGCTCGTAGCCTTTGGTTTGCCTCCTACTTGCAAACGTACTTAGAGAGAGATGTCCGGGCGATTACAAATGTGAGGGACTTGGCGACATTTCGCCGTTTTCTCGCTCTTCTGGCGAGTCGTCACGGCCAGATTCTGAACAAGACCGACCTTGCTGCACCGCTCGGGGTCAGCGTTCCAACGATTGGCGACTGGCTGCACATCCTCGAAATAACAGGCCAGGTCATTCTGGTGCCGCCGTATTTCGAAAACTTCGGGAAGAGACTCATTAAGTCGCCGAAGGTGTACCTGGGTGATTCCGGCCTCGCCTGTTACCTACTGGGCCTGACATCATCGGCTGAGCTTGAGAGGTCGCCATTCCTAGGCCCCTTGTTCGAAGGCTTCGTCGCAGCAGAGATACTCAAAAGCCAAGCCGATCGTGGGATGCGCAAGGAACTCTACTATTTTCGGGATCAGCAAGGTCTGGAAGTAGATTTTCTTGTTCCACGTCCTAACGCCAAGCTGTGGCTGGTAGAAGCGAAAGCCGCGAAGACGGTCCGCCCGCCCATGGCATCGCCCTTGACCTCTCTTCAGCGCGCGTTGCAAAAACGAGCAGGAAGATTGATCGTGGTCCATCGGAAGTCGCGCCTACAAGTACCTACATCGGCGATTGCTAAAGGAGTTGAGGCACTGGACCTAGGCCAATTTGTCGTTGAACTCTTATCGGCTCGATGAATTGCAGTCTTGCCGGCCAACACCTCGCCAAGGTCCTGACATTGTTCACATCGCACTGATCACAAGTATTGACGAGGGTCGCCTATTCAATGACGTCATTCCAATTGTTGAGTACCTACATTTGCAGCAGGATAATTATGAAATGAGGCGGCCCACTAAGACGCGCAGACTGAGACCGGGAAAATCCCTTCAGGGCAAAGACAATGAAGCCGAAGACATGGAAGGTCATCGCCAACACGGCAAACAGGCAAGCCTCGAATCTGGCCTTGAGAAAAAAGAGGTTCTAAAGCCCTCGCACATTAGCCCCAAGGATTTCATTCATTGGCTGGCGGCTGAGAGCCGTGTTGATGACGATTCTTTGCGGTCACTCTTTAAGCAGTAAGCTAGGCCGTGGCGAACGTAGTTCCGGTGCCACAACTCATTCCCAAATCGGTAAACTTTCCAACTTATTTTCAAATAGTGTGCAATTGTGATCAATTCCGAGACATCCCACAGTTGTAAGGTCACTCCAAAGGAGTTGGGTGTTAAAGGAACTCACGCGGCCCTCTCCCCGGGACGACGATACCTAGCAGAGATGAGGAGGATGAGCTATGAGTACTTTATCGAAGTCAATACCGCAACCATTGGGGGCAATTATCCCTTGGGAAGAAGTTAAGCGTCGCGTGGTTGTAGCCGCACTCGATAAATGCGCCGGAAATTATCTTCTGGCAGCACGTTTATTGGGCATAGGGAGAACAACAATCTATCGTATGGTCAGGATGTATAACTATCAGCCGCCGACGATTCAATCGGAACGGTTGATGACTGTTCCGCAAAACACTTCGTCGTCGCCAGCTTAAGTAACTCACGATGAACACATGAGTACGAATGGGAGCCTCACTGTCGGGGAAAGCACGGCGCTGCTGCATGCGATCTTCCCTAGATATCCAGACCTGCGGGGGATGAAGCAAATACCGGAGATCAGTAGCTTCCTGCTAGAGTTCCGAATCTCCTTCCTGCCAATAACGACCGCCGACTAGCGATGGATAGCTTACGGACAAAACTCCAAATTTGATCTGCATTGATCAGCCCGGATTTCGCTTTCGGCCTACACTGCTCATAACCTCCAAAAGAGGCATTTATGGATAGCCGCCCCTTCCAAGAAATACCCTGCGCATTCTGCAGTAAGCCCGTGAATTTGGGGATCGACCTGTGCGCTGATGAAAACGGCAAGGCCGTTCACGAGGCATGCTACGTCCAGCACGTTACGAGTCCCGGCAATCCTACTGCGGCGATAATGGCGAATTGATGTCTAGTACCCCCGTGGGCCAAAGCGGGCAGCTAGGCGCTTGCTGGCTTGCCAGGGGGATGAACTTTGTTGCTGACTTTCTTAAGCCAAGGTTGACGCAATCTCATACGACCGTCGTCACCCCATTTTACAAGCGCGTCATCTTCGTTCGTTTTTTCAACTGTCCCGAATTCTCCAGTCGGCTTTCCAAGATTTGCCAAGCCCTCGACGCCATCGCCGGGATTCAGTTCCGAATCGGGAGCAGAGGGTTGGGACAAGCGGTGGCCTTTTGGCTCGGTCTGCGTCAGCAGTTGCTCCAACGTGTGACAGGTTCGTGGGATTTGCAGAGTTGATGCTGGTTGACATCGCGGCAGCATATGAGAGGGCTGGGCCGGGGCAGAAGCATGGTGTTCAAACTCTGCTCTTTAAAGAGGGTTTGCTGTACTCCAAAGATCAAGGCTTCTTGAACACCTCAAAGCCGTCGCTTTTCAGCGTGTTAGAGAAAATCGGCACCGAAAACGGTATGTTGGCGTCCCCGACGGGATTTGAACCCGTGTTACCGCCGTGAAAGAACAACCACGACAAACAAATCCAACGACTTGCGAGAGGCGGGCGGCCACCTAAGTCCTTGCCGGTCGGTACAAACTGAACGATCTACGTACCGTAATCCGTACCGCGAAAAAGGCCGTTACGTTGCAGGCAGAACAACCGGGCACCAACCAAATTTCTCAGACGGACGGTACAAGAGCCCAAGGATAAGAACGAACGGGATTTCCATGTCAAAACCCACGATTCACCTCTGGACTACGTTTCGGTCATTAGCGACGGTCGTTGTTGTGCCGGCCGGCTTCTCTTCCTCAGTCTGCATAGTGCGTACTCGCAATTGATAACGTGCACTCTCAAGAAGAAAGCGATTCGGCCCGCAGGGAGGTCGCAGGCGCCCTGCGTCAACTCCTACCCGCGCTTCCTGGGATTTGCGTGAGGCTCGACTGGTCACTCACATTCACACTGGCCGAACGCTTGTGTCAGACATCTGAGAAAAGCTAAAGAGAGAGGACCGACAAGTGATCAGCGCGATTGTAACGGCGCATTCGAACTGCAATTTGTAACGAATGAACCAGGCGTCTGTGGAATCTGAGACCTTATTCCAGGTAGGTGGCATTGGATCGCCTGCCAGTTCAAATGCTGTACAAAATGTCGAGGCGAAAAAAATGGGCGCCTCTTGCGAAGCGCCCAGGTTATTGCCGCCGGTCGTGCTTACTGCACGGTTAAAGCAAGGGATGTGAAATGTTTCACGCTGCCAGAGGTGCCGATGACCAGAACCGTGTAGCTTCCTGTCGGAGTTGAGTTTCCTGTCGGATCGGTCTTCGTCGGGCTACTTGAGCTTCCGCATCCGACCCAGAACGGCACCCCAGTCATCAGGACCATCAAAAGCAAGAGAATGCTCGCGCGCTTTCGTCCCTGTCTAGTACCGATCAGGAACATGCCGAACAACCCGAAGCCCGTGGTAAGCGTCCAGAACGCAAACGTGGAGCGTGGCGCACCGCCTGGATTGGAGAGTTGCGCGGAAGTCCCAGCCGTCTTGAGGGTGACAGTGACGGTCGACGGGTTAGCGCCAGGAGTGACTGACGTTGGGTTGACGGTACAGGTCGAGAACGCTGGAGCACCGGCGCAAACGAGACTCACCGCGCTGGAGAATGTTCCTCCGACCGGAGAGACCGACATGGTGTAGGTGGCTGTAGCACCGGCCTTGATAGTATCCGAGCCGCCGGTAGCCGGCATGCCGAAGTCGATGCCCGAACCGGTCAGTGAAACCAACTGCGGACTATTAGCCGCCGAATCGGTAAGCGTGACCGTTCCTGAACGAATTCCAGAGGAAGTCGGCGTGAACGTAAGTTGAATTGTGCAAGTTCCGCTATTTGCCGCGATCGAAACGCAATTGTTGGTTTGCGCGAAATCGCCAGTCGCCTGGATTCCGGTCACGGTCAGAGCTCCATTGCCGGAATTGGTTACGGTGATGGTTTGTGCGCTGCCCGTTGTGCCGACGGTAAGCGCCGTGAAGGTGAGGCTGGTAGCGCTCAGTTGCGCAGCCCCGGCGAGGCCAGTACCACTCAGGCTGACAGCGTGCGGGTTGCCCTGCGCGTTGTCGTTAATCGTAAGGGTTCCGGTCTGAGCGCCCGAAGTGGTTGGCACGAACGTAACCGAGATCGTGCAAGTGCCGCTTGCCGGGATGCTCGAACAAGTATTGGTCTGCGCAAAACCCCCAGTAACTGTCACCGCACTTACTGTCATAGCCACACTGCCCGTATTCGTTACCGTGACGGGTTGTGGGCTGCTGATTGCTCCGACGGGCGTATTGGCGAAGGTAATGATGGAGGGAATGAACGTTCCGTTTGTCACGTAACCGCTTCCCGCGAGAGCTATGGTTTGGGGACTGTTCGGAGCGTCATCGGTCAGGGTTAAGATTCCAGTCATGGCACCGCCAACGGTTGGCGTAACCGTGACCTGAATCTGGCAACTCGATCCAAAAGCCAGGGCCGAAACGCAGTTGCTGGTTGCGGCAAAGTTTCCGCCCGCCAGGATACTGGCGATGTTCAATGTGGCATTTCCAGTGTTCGACAGAGTGATGATTTGCACTGCGCTGGTTTGGCCGACGGGAAGACTAGAGAAGGTAAGAGTTTGGGGACTGAGTGTGACGATGGGCGACGAACCGTCGCCAACCAGGTTTATAACGTGCGGAGAACCGGAGGCATCATCGCCGAGCACAATGGTTCCGAAGCGCGAACCGGGAGCGGTGGGCGTGAATGTCACAGTAAAAGTGCAGAAAGAACCTGGGGCAACAACGATTCCGCAATCGTCGACTTCCGCAAAATCGCCGGTAATGATTTTAGTCGCGATGTTGAGAGGCGCCGTTCCCATGTTCCGCAGGATAGTCGAACGCGGCGGGCTGGCAACTCCGACGTTAAGCGTCGAGAATTGCAGGAGCGAAGGCCCGATCGCGACGGCTGAAGCAGTCGCGGGACCAATTTTAAAAATGAAAGCGTCGTCCTGCCCTCCCCACGAACTCTGGAAGGCGGACTGGGTGACGGGGAAATAGGTAGAGCTTGTGCTGCCGGTGAGATACAGCGCCCCGTTACTATCCAGAGCCATGCCACCCACAGACTCGTCCTGATCTTCTCCTACGAAGGTTGCAAACAGCTGCGTGCTGGCAGTGGGATCTATTTCCACTATGAGCAGATCCTGGCCACCAGTGTAGCTCTCGATCGGATTTACTGGCGTGAACTGACTGGAGTAGACGTTTCCGATTACGTAGGCGTCACCCGCAGCGTCCACCTGAATGGCGAGTCCCTCGGTGTTGTTATTAGGACCAAGGTAAGTGGAATACACCAGGTTCGCGCCGGCGGTATCGAACTTGGTAGCAAACATTCCATTGCAAGTTTGCGTGTTTGGATCACAGATGGTCGTTGCCGTGATCGGGAAATTATCGCCTCCTCCGTCGAATCCAGTCACGTACGCAGAACCGCCTGCGTCCACAGCGACGGCCCTAGCATACGAATCGTTGGTTCCCCCGAAATAGCTGGAATATACGATCGCGCCCGAAGTATCGAATTTCGAAATGAAAGGCACCCGACTCACGTAGGTTCCAGGATAGGTCTGCAGGAAGGCTCCTGAAGTCGTCGGAAAATTTGCAGTGTCCGTATTGCCGACAAGGTAAAGGTTCCCTGCGTTGTCTAAAGCGAGTCCACTGACATTTGTGTAGGGGTAACAGAAGATATAGCAATTATTCTGTGACAACAAGTTGCCTGCGAGATAGGAGGAGTAGATTAAAGAGGAACCATCGGCGGAGAACCGCGAGAAGAAACTGTATTGGCCCCAATGGTTGTTTTGATCTGGGGAGATAGACGACTGGTAGGGACTGGCTAGCGGAAAATTCTGGGATGAGGTCGAGCCTGCAACAGTCGCCTCCCCTGCGCTGTCAACCGCGAGCCCTTGCGCGGAGTCATTGCTGCTGCCGCCTAGATACGTGGAGTACACGAGGGAAGAGCCGTCAGCTGAAAACTTGGTGAGGAATGCATCTTGATAGCCCGCCAGGGTTGATTGGTAAGCATTGAAGATCGAGAAATCCGACGAACCAGTTTGCCCTGCGACATACGCACTACCGGTGGAATCGACTGCTATCGAGCTGGGACTGTCGCTTCCGCTCGTGCCTCCAAAGTAGTCGGCGTACAACAGCGTCGAGCCGCTCACATCCAACTTGACGACAAACATGCGCTGCTGAGTTGGATTGAGCGTACCCAGGGTTGCCAAAGGAAAGTCAGGAGAAGTCGTAGTGCCGGTCACGTAAGCGTTGCCAATTGCATCCACGGCAATAGCGCTGCCCTGGTCATAGCTGCGGCCACCGAGAAAGGTTGAATACACAAGTACCGGGTCGATCACCAGTGTTTTCGAATTGTCGTGAGGGGCGACCGTGAAGCCGACATGGGTGCTGTCTTTCAGAGAATAGTTGCCTGGAACTTTTACCCGGGCGCCGTTTACGACTTGATAGATGGCGGGAGTCTGAAAGTGAAGTTGGTTGGTTCCTTTTGTTAGAACGAGGTTGCCTGCGAGATCTACGTTCAGCGAATCGGCCCCCGTCACCGAGAACTGGATTTTGTTCGGGTCTGAGCCGGGAGCAACTATGAAATCGTACTCGACCTGCCGGTTGTTGCCGTAATACAAGAGGTCAATACCGGGATAGACATTCTGGTACCGAACCTTTGCGTAGGTCTGGACATTGGTCTGCCATGTTTTGGGATCACGGCCGATGAAATAGTTCACCTTGGTCGGAAGCGGTTCTTCGCCGACAGCTTTTGGATTGGAAGCAGCACCGAGCAGAGTGAAGATCATGGTTGTATCTGGCGCGTTGCCGGCGATTTTGTTGCTGGTTGGTTGAGCTTTCGAGGCAATATTCAAAACGACTGGAGAGACTGATTCCTGGGGACGCAAGGAGAGAACCATCCCGCCGGAGGTGAGGAACACAGAATATCCCGTACCGCTGGAGACAAACTTCACGCTTGGATCCGTCTGACCCTTATTTGCCTCGAAGGCCAAGGGTAGTTGTCCATAATTCGCCTGCACTTGACGGGCAGTGCCAGGGTTCTGTGGTGCGAAATGGTTGGCCGGTGCGCTTTGCGACGAGCACAGCAAGCTGCTCGTCAGTGCGATCGCTGCGACGAGGCCGAACCTGGACTGCGTGGCGGATTTCATTGTTACTCCTTTGTTTTCGTGTTATGCGCGGTGGGCTTACTATCGTGAAATCGTCTGCTGTCTACATGCCGGTGACATCCAGCCAGACGATCGAAGGGTCCCACATACAACGGTGCCCAAAGCGGCTACCCCGCCAGTACGGAGCCAGGACAAAACAACCAGGACGGTCAGGAACAACAAGACGAGAGGTCCTCCAACAGCAGTGCGCTGCTCCGCGGTTGAGAACTGTCTACGAAAAATAAGATTGGAGTGGTGGGTTCATATTTCACAGTTTCGACTGTAGCCCATTTATCTGTTTACGTTTGGGGCAATAGGTGTGCAACCTTCGAGCAGAAGGCAGGTTCGGTTTACGAACAAATTGCACTGAGCCGTTAAGGCGTGAGCTGAGCTGCAAAGGGCAGCGGTGAAACCTTTTTCTTCAGTATGCCGACCAGAGTTGGTGGGTGGCGACCCAGCCTTCGCCAACTATGATCCTTTAGCCACTAATCACGAATTAGCGCCACGCCACACAATGTACTTAGAAAAACAATGCGAGATTCGAAGAGCACGGTGATATAAGAGTCGCCGCACATTGCGGCGATGGAAATTGATTCGCACAGGCGCACGAAGTTCATTTGTTACAAACAGCACTTCGCCAGCCGTGCGATAACCGCTTTAAGTAAGTCGGTGTGAAGGATTCCCACCCATCACGTCTTTCGGGAGTTGACGAAGGCCATTTCGGCGCTTGAGAACCACTCCATTCCTAGCTCAGTCACTGCGTCTTGTGGCTGTGGATCGAGCATTGACGCCTTGCACTACCGTCGCCGACAGATTGCGACGAAAGCACGGGCGTTGGTTGCTGACCCTATGAGCCTTCAACGAACGGCACTGGCTAGCAATAGGACGTAGGATTAAGTGTATGTGCAACCACGAGAAAAACCATCGGCGTTTTCGTGGACCTCCAGCGTTCTTTTGCCCATTTCGCGAGTCTACCAGGGCTGCAACGCACTCAATTCCTCCTGCAGCAGCAGAGTCAGAGCTTCGTTTACCGATGAATAACCGGGGTACCGAGCGCCAGTTACGCAGGAGTTCTAAGCACCGGGTGGGCCAACGAATTGAATGCACTCTGCCGTCAGGTGGGCGAGGCCAACGTGAGGTGCTATGACCTTGAACACCGAACAGTTATACAAACCGCGCGAGGATGACCAACAGCACAAACCAGCGGCTTTGGATCGAACTGGGCAGGTTTCTAAGGTGGACCAACCATTGCCGAATGCGACCTCGTGTGGGCAGGACTGGTTTGGGACTTCTGCCTACAGACAATTGGTGGTGGGGATACTGTTCGGAGCCGCATTCCTGGTCCTGGACGGGTCATCGACGGCATCTCAGGTTTGGGAGGGGGCGCCCCCTTCGTATCTGCCGGTCGGGCTGGCTCTGGCTTTGCTCCTGTGTGGAGGAACGCGGTATGTGCCCGCGGTGTTCATCTCGAGCCTGATCGCAGCCGTCGTGAATTACCATCAGTCACTTTTTTCGTGGCGCGGAATTCCTGGTTCGATTGCGATATACCTGGGCTACGTTGGCGCCGCTGTCATATTGCGAGGGCCCTGGCGTATCGATCCCAAACTTGGCACTCTGCGCGACGTCGGACGCTACATCGTAATTTCGCTCGGCGCGGCGATCTTGAGCGCTCTGTTTGGGGTGTTGAGTCTCTTGGGAGCCGGTCGAATCGGCGGATCCGATGCGCTCAGGACGGCGGCCGTTTGGTGGGCCAGCGACGTACTAGCGATCATCACCTTCACGCCTTTCTTGCTGGTGTACGTAGCTCCGCTGGTGGGTTGCTGGTTGCGATCGGGAGGTGAGGGTCGCCTATCCGCGGCTTGGAGGGCTCGCGCTTCGGCAATGGAGATCCTCGAACTGACGGCGCAATCCGGATTTGTTGCATTCGCCATCTGTTTTGTCTTCGGTTATGCGCCGGCAATTCCCTATCAACCCCTCTATCTACTATTCGTCCCAGTCATCTGGATTGCCGTGCGGCGTGGCCTGCCAGGAGCCATCCTGGCCACATTCGCCATCAGTGTCGGAATGACATTCGCGGCGTGGATCAGTCAAGCACCAAGTGGGTCACTTCCCAAACTGCAACTCGCCATGTTGGCTCTCGGATTGACGGGCCTCTGCCTGGGAGCAGTAGTCACCGAGCGAAAGAAGGCCGAACAGACCATTCGTGAGTCGGAGAAACGCTATCGCCTGCTGTTTGAGCGCAACCTAGCGGGCGTGTTTCGCACCACGCTTGCAGGGCGCTTCGTGGAGTGCAATCACGCCGCCGCTCGCATGTTTGGTTATGACTCGGCGGAGGAACTCATGGCGGTCCCCGTACCACATTTGTATGACGCGGCCTCCGATCGCGAAGCATTTTTGACAAAACTTAAATCCGAGAAAAGGGTTGCTAACCACGAGATGAGGTTTCGACGCAAGAACGGTGAGTCCGCCTGGGCGATGTTAAATGTAAGTCTCGCCGAGGACGATTCGGGCACCGCCAATATTGTTGAGGGAACGCTCGTAGATATCACCGAGCGCAAGCTCGCCGAAGATAAAATTCAATCCCTGGCCTACTATGACGCTCTGACGGGACTGCCGAATCGGATTCTTCTGCGCGATCGATTGTCAAATGCGCTCGCCGCTGCTCGTCGGCACAGGCACAAAGTCGCAATTCTGTTTTTTGATCTCGACTCCTTCAAAACAATCAACGACTCGCTCGGGCATTCCGTTGGTGACCTCCTTCTGCACGACGTTGCAGAACGGCTTAAAAGGTGTGCGCGTGAAGAAGATACTGTGGCCCGATTGGGGGGAGATGAGTTTATCGTCGTACTCACCCATGTTAATGACATCTCCGAGGCCGCAGTTTCCGCCGAGCGGTTTATGGATGCAATGACAACCGGATTCCTCATCCAGGGCCACTCGCTTAGCATTGGTTGCAGCCTCGGCATCAGCGTCTTCCCAGAACACGGGGGGGACAGCGAAATCCTAATCAAGCATGCCGATGCTGCTATGTACAACGCCAAAGACAATGGACGAAACAACTTCCAGTTTTTCACCGCGGAGATGAACGCTCAGGCTCTGGAGCGATTGGCCCTGGAGAACGGATTGCGCCTGGCACTGGACAAAAAGGAACTGTTTCTGGTGTACCAACCGCAGATGAATATTGCCACAGGAAAGATCAGCGGGCTGGAGGCGCTGGTTCGCTGGCAGCATCCGGACTTGGGCCTCGTGCTACCTGATAAGTTCATACGAATTGCTGAAGACAGTGGCCTGATCGTCGCTATCGGTGAATGGGTACTTAGGACGGCCTGCTCTCAGGCGCGTAAGTGGCAAGAGGAAGGGCTCCCCGCCGTTTCAATAGCAATCAACGTGTCAGCGGTCCAGTTTCGTCAACCGGGCTTCTGCGAACTCATTCGAACAGTGCTCCGTGAGACTGGTCTCGCTCCGCACTATGTCGAACTGGAACTGACAGAAAGTCTCCTACTGGGTAACGCAGGCATCACCATATCAGTTCTTCAAGAATTAGAGACCATGGGGTTGAGGCTGGCGATTGACGACTTCGGAACCGGTTACTCCAGCTTCAGCTATTTGAAACGGTTCCCGGTTAGCAAGCTGAAGATCGACCGTTCATTTGTGCGAGATATCGCCGTGAATCCGGACGACGCGGCGATTACAACTGCGATCATCAGCATGGCCAAGAGCCTGAATCTCAAGGTGATTGCCGAAGGCGTCGAAGACGAAGCGCAAATGTCATTCTTGCGGGCACATCAGTGCGACGAGATTCAAGGCTATTACCTTAGCAAACCGTTGGCCGTTTACGACGTTGCCGAGAAATTGGGAGGTAACGTAGTTCAAGCCGTGGGAAACTATCTGCCTACCCTCACGGCACTGAGTCCGTCACTCTCAGACGAGACAATGTAGACGCGGCTATCCAAGAGCTTCACAGCTTTTTCCAGTCAGTAAGCGCCACCAGCTCGTCTAAGATTTCCTGCAACCGCTGAAGCCGACGTTCGTGATCCCCCGCTGAGCCCGGTATCTTCTTTTTGCCGCCATGCAAGTACAGTCGATTCGCTTCACTGATTTGCGCTATTTCCTCTCGCAATTTCACTATGCGTTCTTTGACCGGGTTCTGCATGACGATAGGCTAGCACCGCAAACCCTATGGATCGCAGTCGCAAGGCTAGGTTTTCAATCATTGACCGGGCTTGCGAGTGCAAGCGCCCGGTTGCGACATCTAAAGGTTCTGGACGCAAATGATGCCCCAAGGAGTTCCGTATGATCACCCGAATCTGGCATGGCGCGACCCCCGCAGCCAAAAGCGACGAGTAGCTAAACTTGATGCGAACCGTCGCCCTAGCCGATTACCGCTCGACACCTGGTAACAATGGTGCTTACGCGCTGCGCCGCCTAGAGGCGATACCGCACATTTCTTGATGGTCACGTTCTGGGAGTCCGAGGAGGCGATCTGCGCCTTTGCTGGAGGTGACATCAGCGTGGCGAAATATTATGACTTCGACAAGGTTCGGACTTGCGGCAGCCGAAAGCTAGTCGTGGAGCACGATATTGAGGAGTGAAGGGTGGACTTCGAGCCCACCATTGTAGCGAACAAAGCCCAATTTCCGGAACCTGTTCATGAAGAAATTGACTCGCCCGCGAGTTGTGCCCACCATTTCTGCCAGAATCTCCTGACTGATTTTGGGAATCGCCACTTCCGGTTTTCCATCCTTGCCGAAACGAGCCAGCAATAACAATATGCGAGCCAGTCTTTTCTCACTGGAATTGAAAAGCTGGTCAACCAAATCCTCTTCGTGTCGGATGTTTCGCGTCAGCAAGTATGCGACGAACATATCGGAAAATGTGCGTTCCCGGTGAATCACTTCCATCATGGATTTCTTGTCGATCCGCATCAGCGTGCACTCGGTTATAGTGGTCGCGGTGCACATGCGGAAAGGCTGTGCTGCGAGGCAACCTTCTCCGAAGAAATTCCCCTCATTCAGGATGCCTATCGTGGCTTCTTTGCCGCTCTTTGCCAGAACGGTAAGCTTTATCTTCCCTCGCTGTATGTAAAAAACAGAATCGGACGAGTCGCCCTGCGCGAAGATCGTTCGTTTCCTCGGAAACGTTGCGATCGTCCTGCCACGATCGATGGTTGAAAGGAACGTCTTGGGGTTGAACTTGCCGCGTTTCTTGGCCACTGTTACGGGTGTCATGAATCGGCCCTCTTTCATTCCTAAGGGAACCCTGGTACCCCGTCTATGACCAAATTATTCTATTCGAGGTTCGGCACGTCAACGTCCGCAGTTGTTCCACGTTCCGAAAACGGAAAGGGACTAGCTCCGGGGAAAGGTCCGACCAGAGGTACACCTGTAGATTGCTTATCTTCCCGGAGGGAATGGAAGTCGGGGGGAGGCTGCTGCTGGGCTAGGGACCATTGATAACACGGAGGCGCGGATATGGTGGTAATTTCACAACTGGCGGCGGTAAAAACATCCCATTGCTCAAGGCATACGCTACGCCACCGCAGTTTTCAGCTTGGCTTTGGAGAAGCTCTCCATGGTCTGGGTCAACTGCGCGTCCACCTCGTCCGCGATAATCATGACATCAGGCAGAAGCAAGCTGAAGTCCAGCACGCTCAAATTCTTATGCAATGTTCCGAAGATCGTCACTTGAAGGATTCGTGATTCATGGATCAGCATGGCGGGGGAATAGCCTTGCTTCCGACGCAGCTTACCATGCGCGATGGCAGCCAAAGACACGATGGCATCGCTGTCTTGAGTAGGCAACCGAGCATTGCCCAGACGAACCACCAAGTCGTTAACCAGCTTGGGAAGATGTCCCATGCGTTCCTCGTCGCTAAGATTAAGGTGGTTGAGTTCAGGGGTGCGTTTTGCCCGCGCCAACCAATCTGCGATCAGAGAGGTTTTGCAGCGTTTCAGTATTGCAGCTACCCTCTCGGGACTCGTCGGTTGTGATGTTTCATGCGCACGCAGGGCAGTTTGCGCGATTGGTACTGGAATTGGAGCAGCCATCTAAACACCGCTTTCTGTCACGACTAATGCCACGATAGTCCAGGAAGCACTCTGAAGGCTGATCAATAAAGAACAGTCGCGCTTAGTGTAAGTGGGCACGACGAGGCAACTATCACAGATCGCGACAGCGATCCGTGAATCGACCTGACTTGGGCACACCAGGGTAGTTAAGCCACTAATGGCACTGCGCCACTAGCGAAGCTCTCCATCGCCTGGGTCAACTGCGAGTCCACCTCGTCCGCAATCGTCATGACATCCGGTAGCAGCAGACTGAAGTCCAGCGCGCTGAGGTTTTTCTGCAATGTTCCGAACAGAGTGACTTGTAGGACTCGTGAGTCGTGCACCAGCATCGCCGGAGTATACCCTTGCGACCTTCGCATTTTGCCATGGGCGAAGGCGGCAGCGGAACAGATGGACTCGCTCTCTTCGCCGGCGATGCTGGACGTTCTGAGGCGCACAATCAAGTCTTCGATCAGCCTGGGAAGATATCCCGTGCGCTCTTGGTCGCTAAGGGAAACACGAGTAAGTTCTTTGCTCTTTTTGACCCTCACCAACCAGTCTTCGACGATAAGGCTTCTGCAATTCTGCAATATTTCAGCCACTCGTTCCTTTGGCGTGGGGATAACAGGTTTACGATCGAGCAGCTTATCGTTTACTAGATCCGCGAGTTTCCTGGTCTCGAAAGGTTTCACGATGATTTCGTCCGCTTCGAGAAGGATCGCGTCCATAGCACTCTTCACATCGGGGTAGCCGCTGACCAGCAGGGTAAGTGCATTCGGTTGGAGGTGACGCATCGCGGTAATCACTGCAAAGCCATCGCTGGGATTTGGCATGTGGAGATCAGTGATTAAAACATCGAACCTCATTGTAGTGATCAGGTTCAGAGCCTCTGTCACGTTGGCGGCAGCGACCAAGTCAAAGCCCTTGTGTTCAAGGGTCGCGGTCATCATGTCGCGAATGGCTTCGTCGTCATCCACGAGCAGAACCTTGTGGGAACCAGGACGTTCGGTCGGAGTCATCCAGCACCGCCTCTCTTCACGAACCTAACCACAGTGTCGCTCAGCTTTATTGTGGAGACTGTTCACAATTGAACAGTCATTCAGATTGTTACTAGGTAGATTGGTCGAATGGGCATACCAATGTAGCCCTTACTGTTCGTATAACTGAGTCTTTAGACCGAACTGACCTCAACTCGGTTCGGTCTTTTTTGCGACCAAGCTCTTGGTGAAGACTTGGTGATTGAGTTCAGAGTCTGCGGAGGGAATAATCGAGACGGCGCCCCTCTTGGAGACGCAACTGCCAAAACCATTCAGGACCTGAACCCCGATCACAAGGGATGCGTTCGTCTCGCTCGTTCGGGAATTTGCTTGCATTGAGCCAGAGGAAGCAACCTATCACCACTAATCTTTACGACAGTTCCCAGATGCACTAAATTCCCGGGGAAGGCCGCATTGGCCAAACTTAATCCCGGAGAGGTTATCGCAGCGGTGATGTGGCGGGGTAGATCGCTACGCTGTGGTTTTCATTTCTGCTTTTTTCCGAGCAGGCCGCTGATTGCATTCGCCGGGTTTCCCTTGGTTGCGGCTTTCGACGAGAACAATAAGAGGCTTTGGCGTCGTGGGTATCGAGGTTTTTAATTGGTATCCTTTGTATTCGATGCAATCCACAATCCTTATGACGCGCACGCTCCGGAAGCCGCTCGGGATCGTAACCTGGTACTTCGATTATCATGCCGAGCCTCTCTAAACAATTAGGTGGCGCAGTATCTCCCTAAACTGCGCCCTCAGAGGACGACGGGGGAGGGCCGCGTGAATTCCTTTAGCATCCGATTTTGGGAATGAACTTACACCGGGACACATTGTGGGGTTGTTCACGATTGCACAGTGTTTGAAATTAGGGAGAGCAACTTTACCGATTTGGGAATGAGTTACAGAGGCCAGCCATCAGCATTTTAGGTCAGGTTCTCACGCTATTAGCGATCCTGCTCACTACTGGACACGCAAACTGGGACCACAGATGAACCTGTCGATTAACTCCTCATTGCTCTGAGTGCGGTGTGGCAAGTGAACCAAGCCATAAGTTAGTGGGAACAAACGCCGCATTGTTCTCCATCTCCTGAGCTTCCTAACACTGCCCCGCTTTCGTGGCAATCTGTTATATGTCATTCAGCAGTATCAAGAACCGCAATTGTCGATGTAGTTTGTCACAAGGATTTGCACCGATCCGGTGCAAAATATCTTTTCATTTAGAAGATAAGAATGAGAAGGTGATCAATTGTGAACAGACAAACGTTCTTCTGTTTCGATATCTTCTTCGGATCATGGCCGTCTCCTGACGCACGGCCACTTGATAGAGCGAATGCGCTCAGGATGCCCGGAGTATTCAATCTCTGTGCGAAGCTTTGCCGCTATTGCGGAAGTTTCTCATCCCAGCTTCCGCTGTTACTTTCTGCTGCTTTTTCTCCTCCGCTCTCATAGGCGCAGGCTGCGCGTGCTGCGGCGGCGTGAACCGGGTCTCCGCTGACCCATGAAGCAGCGGCTAGAAGTGCCACCCGGATCTACAACACGATCAATTCTGACCAGCTTTACGAAACACAAAGTTCGATACTGAAGGTTCACAAGGTTCTGATGTATAGAGGGCCTTTGTAAACAGGCGTGGTTTTCTAACTATTCTGATACAAGGGAGAGATTTTGATGAATCCAAATCTGTTAGATCCGAAGTTTATTGCGCTCACCGCCGTGGTGATTCTGATTATCGCAGTACTTGCTGTGCTGTACATGCGAAAACGCAGGAGTACGACTGCAGACCTGCGGCAAAAGTTTGGGCCCGAGTACGAGCGAGCGGTACAGAAGCATGGGTCAGAACGAAAGGCAGAAGCGAAGCTAGCGGATCGCCAGGAGCGGGTTGAAAAACTTAACCTTCGCGATCTTGACCCGAGGGAAAGCGAACGTTTTTCGAAACAGTGGGAGGCCGTGCAATCGAGGTTTGTCGATTCCCCAAAGGGAGCCGTCGCCGAAGCCGATGATCTGCTGTCCTCTCTGATGAAATCTCGTGGCTATCCCGTATCCGATTTCGATCAATGTGCCGCCGACATTTCTGTCGACCATCCCCGGGTCGTAGAAAACTACCGGTCTGCGCACGAGATTGCGCTGCGGGTCGGGAAAGACGCAGCAACTACCGAAGACCTGAGAACAGCGATGATTCACTACCGATCTCTATTTGAGGAACTGGTGCAGGTACCAACGATTGTGGAAAAGAAAGAGGTGGCGTGATGGCTGACCTGAAGAAAATCAAGGAGGAACTTTTTTACTGTAGATTTGTCGAGTTATGGCTTCCCTCCTGAGCAGCACGAGGGATTACCATTCGTAAAGTGAGCAATATTGCTCAGTTTCTAGTTGTAGAGGCGAGGGTAGTCTTGATCGGAGAAATGTTCGAAAACCGAGAGGACGAAGACCAAGCGCGCGAACACCGGCAGGCCCCACTCGTAGATTTTCGGCTACTCTCCAGAAACTGAACCTCCGATACTCGGTCAACCTTTACCGCAATCGGCATCGGATAGTTCTAAAACGCCAGCGACCGCAAGACTGGCAGGCACAAGTCCTTCCATCCATCCGGTAGTACGAAGCCGATCGGCGCGGCCGCGTACCCGAATTGTTCGAATTTGTCGCCCAACCACGGGCAACGCGATCGCGAGAATGCGCTTAATACGCGAGCGCGCACGATTCTCGGTTGGCAACAGGTCTTCCCCCAGAATCATCGGATGGCATGTGGGGAGTATTCTACTGCCTGGAACGCTCCCGTCTCAAAAGAACGACTGCCGGACATTCGTTCGAGAGCGATTCCGGCCATTGTCGCGAGAAAGTTAGCAAAGCAAAGTACAGCTATGGCTACTTTGAAGCCACGATGAAGATTGCGGACATCAAAGGCATGAACAACGCTTTCTGGATGACCACCGAAGACCATGCCGAGACCGGGGACCATTTCGAGATTGACGTCTCCGAAGTCCGATATCCAAACTATGACCACATCGGTCTGCAGGAATACCCGATCAAAGGGAACAAGACTCTGAAACATACGGGCATGGGATGGGGCGCCAAATTCGTTGACGACCTCTCATCAGGGTTCCACGACGATGGCGTACTTTGGACTCCCGCCGAGATGATTTTCGAGATCGATGGAGAACCTGTCGCTGCCGTTCTAACCGGCAACGCTGTGCACGGCCCGACTGATATCGCTTTCTCCAGCGCGCTTATCTATGACGGCGTGCCAGAGCATTCCGAAGGGCACGACAGGGTGGTGAAATCGCTGCGTGTCTTTGCACTCCAAAAGAAACGAAGGGAGATTGATTTCTCAATGCGGATCGATAGATATGCGTTCTTGGCCTTCGCTCAGCTGCTAATCTGCAGCGCAGTCCTATCCGCTTCATCGTCTGCAGTTCCAGACGCCCCCTTGGTCGTGGATCAAAACAGCCATATCGTCGTCATGGAGTATGAAGCCTGGTTCGGGCCCAACGCCGTGACCTTCCAGGGCACTGCGGCCCTGCCGCTGCTGCAGTCTGCGGATATGCAGCGTGTGGGCGGCGGCTATGACAGCGCCGATCCAGCCGTCATCCAACAGCACGTCGCCTGGCTGGAATCCATGGGAGTTGATGCGGCCATCAGCGAAGTCACGAATAATGTGAGTTGTATCTTCAACAGCGAGTGGTTTGCCCAGAAGTATCTTCCTTACTGCACACCTTCATTCCGCGTTTACAACCAAACCATCCGCGACAATACCGGCAATCTATATCCCGCATGGACAAAGCTTGGAACTCGACTCAAGCTGATTCCCCTGCTGGGCGGCTTTGACCAAGATGTCTTGTACAAGGACCTCGACGGCAAGACCGCTTTTGAGAAGGAAATCGAGTTCTTTGGATCGCTCTTGCAGGAATATCCGCTGCGCCAGGTCGTCTACAAAGGAAAACCGCTCATGCTGATCTTTCTCGGGGCGGCGCAGGATCCTAATCGGGCCGACAATCCATTGTGGTTCCAATTCAGAAAATTCCTGAGAAATCATCCCGAAATCGCTGGCAAATATACCTTCAAAATGATGGCCGGATATCTCGATGCTCAACCTGATCTGTGGGCGACGCAAGGCACTCCAGACGGACCGGTCAAGATCAATCCGGGATACGGTTTCTGGAGCTGGGTCGACCGGCTCAAGACTTCATGCACGACTCCCTCATGCCCTTACTATCCGTCATACAACGAAACCACCAGCGGGAATGCTTCGAGGGTTGAGAACTTCACAGCTTCCGTCGCCACTGCGGGAGTAGAGAGCGGATGGGGTTGCCCGAACCCAAACTCGCCGCCGTATTGTTCCGATGACGCGCTACGTTTCGGGGCGAACGGATCCTACGCAACGCTTCACGACTTCATGGCCTACGCGCGGGAGCTGGATCCAATCTTCCTGATCATCCATCAGTTCAATGAATACGTGCCCCCCGACGAGGGCTTTGACGCGAACACTGACGACGATATCGAGCCGGCAAATCTCTGGGGCCGCGGAGCGCTCCATGCCGTCCGGCATGAAATTCGAGCCTACCGTTGCAGAAGCGACGACGAAGATGCGGAGGATTGCCCCTGATGTCTACAAAACCTGAGGCATCCAATGACAACCCATGCTGGAGTATGACATGAAGAAAGTTTTACATCTGGTTGTCTTCGGTTGCCTGTTGGTTATGCCGTTCGAATTCGCTCTGGCTCAAACCAGTTTAGTTGGGAGACCGTCGATTGCCCGTAACACTCTCCGAGGAAAGGAGGGGTGGCCGGCCGGACCACCCGCGCCCTAAAACGATTCTGAGAACCGCTCTTCCATGAACTCGCCCAGCTTGGCCGTCGCCTTGAATTGCGGGATCGGCTCTAGTTCTTTGAACGCAGAAGTGAACGCATTGGAAAGACTCCAGATGGTTCGCGACCGGAATTCCTCGTATTTGGGTTCAAAGTACAGATCGTGAACTCTCCGCGCGAGGTGTTTGGGCGCTTCGAGTTTGCCTTCCACGAATGCCTCGTAGATGACCACCTTGGCGGTGACGTCCGTCAATCCACTTTTCTGCCAGGCTTCCACCTGCTTTCGCATCGGCTCAAAGTTGCGCTGCATGCGGTCGACACCAACCGCGATGCAGTCGATGAGCGAGAACGACTTCGAGTGCTTTGCGAGCACCGGAGTAAAGTCCCCGGCAAACGCCATGTTCGAGCACACGAAGACGCGATAGCCGCAGGTCATCGCCAGACGCATGCTCTTGTCATGCGAGTTGCGAAGACCGATCGAGAAGCGGCATCCCTCCATCTCGGTTGCGAGATCGAGGACACCAAACACTTTCATGCCGTCCGGCGACACCGCGTATTCATCATGGACGACTCCGATGTGGCGAAACCCGAGGGTCTCGACCAGAGCTTGTACGATCTCGTGGTGCGGGATCGGACGATGAGTTTCGGTTGCCGGTGGTGTCGGCACCAGGGTTAGTTCTTCGCGGCCAATCGTCCGGCCGCGATAGCCAATGAGCGTACTTGTTTCTGACATACTACTTTTCTCCTTGTTGATTTGAACTGCGACTTCTGAAGGGTGAAAAAAAGGCGAGCACTGGCTTGCTAGTACTCGGCCGGCAGCAGCAGCGTGGTCACTGAGCGGTCCGCTTCCGTGATGATCCAGAGCCTTTCTGTATCCGTGACCTGGTAGCTGCTCATCAGGCGGAACCCGCACTTGACGCTCAATTCGTTTTCAGTTTTGTCGTCCTGGCAGAGGTCGCCCCAATCACCACGGAGATGCCGGGAGAGGAATTTGAGCGGCGACTGATTAGTCTGCTCCAATAAAGCGAGTGCGCCCGGCGTGGCGACAATTTGGCCTGCGGGAAAAAGCGGAATCGTGGGTAGGGAGTTCATAATTGACCTCCGGTCTCATGGCTTGGCTGATCTGGATGAACGGCAGAATTGATCCATGCGGAGCAGAGCAACCGATCAGGCGGGGAGTTTCAAATCACTTGGTTTCAGTGTTTGAAAGCTGGCCGGGGCTCACCAGTCTCCGCGCGCGCCGTGGCTCCCGCCGAGGGCCTGGGCGACAAGTTCACTCAGTCCGTCGGAGGCAGGTAGCTCCCGCACTGCGACAAAGGAACAAAATCCGTTCGCAGGAATCGGACACTCATCTTCAATACGGTAGCCGCGCTCGGTGTGTTCTTGTTTTCGTTTTTCGTAGAGGTCGGCTCTTGTGGTCACACGAATTCTCATGACCATCCTCATTTCTCATTTTCTGCAGATTGGGTAGTTACGGGCGGGAGGTCTGCCCGAGCAGCGCAGGGGTTAAGCCCGCCGGTTGCGGGATGCCCAGGTCGGGGGTAGGCGGATGGAAGACTACGAAAAAGGGGAGCGGTTCAGTCCCGTCATACGATGAAGAGGATCGTTAACGCGCGTAGTCAGCGAGCGCCTAACAACATGAGCTCGGCTTGCTGCAAAGTATTGTAGACAAAACGCACCCGGGCAGGCGGCAGGCCTTCTACTTTCGTCGTCTCGAAGAATTACGCGTCTTGTTCGGAGACAATTTCACGACTCTGCTGTTGCGCCAGATGTAGACGGGTAGGCCTAAGCGGGTATGCTCGTCGATGGCTTTAGCCACTGCGACTTTGAAGGCAATTTCGGCCCGCTTCTCGATCGGTAAGCGCAATACGTCTTTTGAGGGTTTGCTCATTTGCGACGGTAGCGTTTAACCAGTGCAGTGTAGGTGCTCCTGTCCGTTATACGGACCGTTTGGTCCCTCTCCAATGCGATCACCTTAGGGACTTCGCCCGAGTTGTCAAACAGCGTCCAGACCCTAGCCAAGGGCCGATAGTAAAGCAGGAAATTTTGCATGGACCGATCGAACGCCGTCGGACGACTGGTTCGGGCACATCATGTCCGCCTCTTGAAACTCGTTCTTTGACTCTTGATAGCCCAAGACCCGCTCTTGAGCCATAAAAAGAAGAAGTTAATGTCATAGCCTTCGGCCTTCAATTTTCGCAGCAGAGTCAGATGGCTTCTCCCTGATAGCGTGGTTTCGAATGCAAACGATACACGCCGCTTGGCAAATGACCGGATCTCCCCCAGCATGACTCCGCCAGCTCGCCAGGCAGCAGTCTCGGGCGAAAAAGGTGCCATTCCTTGCGCGATCAAGTCAGCATTGACGAAATTCTTGCAATCCGGTTAGTTAGGGAGAAATTCGCGCGCGAAAGTTGTCTTGCCAGCGCCGTTCGGCCCAGCGACGATGTAGAGCTCCATGAAGGTTCCTATTTTATCGAGTCCCCGGGCCTTATCTTTTTGCTTCGAGCGCCACCACAATATCCTGTAGTGTTTTGAGATTGTTCACCTGGTCGAGTGAACTCAATTTGAAAGATCCTAGGATCGTCGCAAAAGCCGCCGGCCCCGCTTTGTTTCGCGCAGCCTTTGCGCGAAGCAGTCCTCGCTCGGCCGATTGCATGTGTGCCAGGACCTTCTCTTGGATCTCTGGATCCTGAATGTCTCTCGGGTTCCACACTCTCGCCGCGGTCTTCAATATCTCGCGGTACATGCGTTTGCCGACCACTCCCTCCATTTGTTCGATCGCGCGCACAATGTCGCTATTTGCGGCCGACCCGTTTTCCTTGTGCTGCGCCTTCGCCCTGTCTTCGGCGAGTACTCCTTTCGATCCTTCCCACCTACATATGCAACTCGGCCGAAGCCCCTGTAGCCATCCTTCGGGTGTGGCCCATCCTGCCAGTTGAGGACCTGACTTCGGCCGCTTGCGGTCGTCCAGGTCAACCCAGGTACCAGTGAAGTAATACAGATACCTGCCGAGTCCAAAACAGGCACAACTCCGCTTGAAAGCCTGTGCTTCAAACTCCTGGTCCACTTTGTCGAGCTCATCGATGAGAAGCACGCAAGGGCGATCTTGGTACCGCAGGGCACGAAGCAGCGGCCCTTCCGCAAAGAAATCGAGAGTATGGAGTCGCCGTCGCACCTCGACCCAGTCTTGTTCGAGATGTTTACTCCGCGTCTCAAGGAACAGCTTCTGCAAAGACTCGTCGAATTTCCCAATCGCTTTGTCTTCGGTAATGCCGACATAACACTGAAGACGCTCCACATTTACATTCGCGGCGACCGCCACAGCATACGCGAGCTCGGTTTTGCCGCATCCTGGGGGGCCCTCGATCAGGAGTGGTTTCTGCATGCGAGTGGCCAGATAAACAACCGAAAGCGTTACTGGGTCGATGATGTATCGTGCGTCGCGCAGCCTGGTCGCGAGTTCAGTTGGGGACGAGAACACGCCGGAGTCCTCTTGGCGTGAACACTACACCGGAACTGATTTGTTCGCCATTCGTGACCTTTGTTGCGCCGCTCGCGGCCGCAACGGGTTTGGGGCGAACCGAAGACCACACCGCAATGGTGGAAAGCCAATAGAACGTTGGGCCAGAAGAGTTCGAAGCCATCGTGAGAAGAGATAGCTCAGGGTCCACACGCCATTCGCGCAGGTCCCATTATCGTTTTTTCACCAATTTCATTCTCGCTGTCTGTGCAGAAGACAACATTTTCTTACTACCGATCACAACTTCACTGACTATTGGCATCCGCTGGGTGCGCACGACCACTCCTGAGTCATTCGTGACGTTTTGCGTCCTACGCAGGATTTTTGCCGCCATCACGACCATTTTTCTTTCACCGATCGGATTGTGACTGGCTCAGAAACTTTTGCGCCAACTAGGCAGGTTCCGGGAAAGTCGCGTGCCGTTTTCCATACGTACACATTGCGCCTCTTGCTCTTCTCGATCAAAACAACAACACCATCCAAGAAATGTACCTGTCCCCCTGTATCGACAGGCCAGGACCATTTCGGATTAGCAGAGATAATGATTGGCTGAAAGCGTTTGTCGGTGAAGAGCTTTTCCAATTTTGTTGAGGCTGTTAAGACTATCTTGGAGCGTCAGTGACGTGCGGCCTCCGATTTGGAGGCTCTTCCGTGAGAGAAAATGAACGTTATATCGCAGAGCAAAGTGGGGGTTGTTTCGGAGATCGAATAGGCATCGGAGAACGAAGGGCAGGAACGCAGGCGACCCTGAAGGACGCTGCGACCCTCAGTCTACGTTGCCTGCCCACCTTTACAGGTTCGGCGGGGAGAAGCCATCTCAAAGGAGTAGCCTCTCATCCTCGATGCCGCCTACCTTGGAACGTTTATCTCACTGCTAACGACTGCTGTCTGTGACGAATGAACACAGTGCTTGTGGAAATCAACCCCCAAACAGCCTTCATTTTGACTATCTTTCATGCCGTACCCTCAGAAACGGTTAACAACTTACGAATGATCTCGCGGCGTCTTTTCTGCCGGGATACAAACGCGGCTGAGTCAGACAAATCTGGAGAGCTCTGTCGGCAAAATTCGGTGTCCCAGTACCTTATTGCTCGCAATTCGCTCAGAAGATCTTCCACTTCCCCAATTATTTCGTACTTGGGAATCTGCCCCATGCTCCCCTCTCGTCGCAACTATAGCGCCATGACTCGCATCATTCCGATGCAACAAGTTGGAGGCCGTTCGGGACAAACAAAGTGCCGAATTGTTGGGCTTGTGCCGACATGTCGGCAGATTTCCGGTCCATCGCACCTTTCCCAGCCCGCTTTGCAACTCGTTATGCCGCCTCGTGTTGGTCCATCAATTGCTAGCAATGAAAGTACTGCATGACGCGAAAAAAGGTTTTCTCGACGGAAGTCATTACACTCCTGGTAATCGGCGACGAGTCAATCCCTCGCCTCAGCTTACAAAGCCTTTTAGCAGAAGAGGCAAGATTTGAGATTAAGGGAGTTGCCGGTAGCGAAGATGCCGTTCAGCAAGCGACCGTACTGAAACCCGACGTTATCATCGTGTTTGCGGAAGCGACTCGGCCAAGCTGTGCGCGGCTGGTCGAGTTTATTCGCAAAGCGGTTCCTGATACCAAAATAATTGTTCTTGGTCGTGAAATCGATGATGTAGGACTTGGCTTGCTCCTGGGGGCTGGAGCGCTCGGATACGTGTTTCTACGATCTACTCCTCAAAAGCTGTTTGATGCTATCTGTGCCGCGTCCGGCGGTCGCAGATTCATCGACCCAAGTTTAAGTGATGAACTCTTTGAATTCCTTGTCCTTCGAGAGTCTGGTGGCACTAAACAGCTCAGCCGACGTGAAGAACAAGTTCTGAGGATGTTTGCGCACGGTCACACTACGAAGGAAATCGCTTCTCACCTAAACATAAGTCCAAAATCAATCGCGACATACCGGTACCGTACCGAGGACAAATTAGGCCTGCATACGCGGGCAGACTACGTTCGATATGCGCTGCACACAGGCATGATGACAAGTTGAAATCGACCAGACTTCAGCTACTGCCTGTTCGACTTGTACTTGGTTGTAACATTCAATACTGGCTAGACAAGTCATCGGGAACATTCCTCTCCTCTCTAGCCCGTCCATCCCTCTTTTTGGGCGGCGGATCTCATAGGACTCCGGCAACGAGTAGCGCAAGAGACATGCAAATAGGTACTGTGGTGGCTCAGCCTGAAATGGAGAAGCGACGTTCTCCGTTAGTGTAGAGTCCGCCCCGGCGGGGCGGGGATTTTCAAGGCATAGGGGTCTATCGTCCGATGACTTTTCTGGTTGTCAGTGTGCAGCGCGAGAGGATTGGCTCCCGCGCTGCTAAACATCGGCTCGATGAGCCCGCTAGGTTATCCCTCAGCATGGTTGCATCCCTGCAGAGCCTGCCTCCGTTTCACCCGGCAGTTCATTTTAGCTCCGCGGTTCTCAACTTCCAGTTTGCTCGGCTTGCGGGCGGGACGATACCGTTCATCCGCAGGTACTCGACCATCTGACCGTAGTGATCCTTCGGATGGAAGGCGCCGACAATGGCGATTGCGAGACGCGTTGAGAGGAATGGGGATACGGGCTTGGGCAGTGGCGTGACCTCGTTTTCGGAGGTGACCCGGGAAATGGCCCGATGGCCGAGCGCGAAGGAATCTTTAAGATACTGGACAATTTCGGCCTTGGTTTTCAGCGCCGCGGGGCCGCTGGCATTTTCTTCGATGGAGTTAGCGTCGATCGTCTCGCCCATGAGCGGGCCGAAATAAAGGTGATTCGCGAAGCCGATGTGTTTCACCTGTTCAGCGAAAGTGCGTACGCCTTTAAACTCGCCATTGGTGGGCGCGAAGGAATACTTGTCTTCGGGCATAGCTTCAGCAGCGGAAACGACTTCCTGCTCGACAACACCATAGAGCATGTTGAGGACAGAAGTGACGGTGGGCGGTTGTTGCTGGGCCGTTGAGACGACCATCAGACGCTCCTTGTTTTATGAAGTAAACGCCAAAATCTTATGCTTCTGTGGCCAGAGAAGTCATCCGCAAGTTCTTACTGGCCGCTCGCTGCAGCAGCTGCTGCTCCACCAATTATGCTAGCGACATCCCGGCAGCTAGCCGCTTCGTTCTTCACGCAGCTTGCTGGCGGCGACTCTTACGTAGCAGTCTGGCGGCTTCCAGTTTGCGGTCGCGCTCAGCATGGATCTTTGCCTGTCGGCCCGCGAGCATGTCGTTCGGTGTCACGTAGCCAATCGCGCTGTGCAATCGCACGTTGTTATAGCGATCCACATACTGTTGGATCAGGCGTTTCGCGTCTTCCAGTGACAGCGGCGTTCCCGGTCGAATGCATTCGCTTTTCAGCGATTTGTGCCAGCGCTCCAGCTTTCCGTTCGATTGGGGATAATAGGGCGAGGTTCGGATGTGCGTCATGCCCGAGATGCGAATGAACTCCTTGAAATCGCGAGCGATGAACTGCGGGCCGTTGTCGGAGATGATTCGCGGCTTCGCTTCCGTGTACTTCTCCTGGGTTCGCTGCAGAATCACTTCGATGTCGGCTTCTCTCATGGACTCCCGGAGATCCCAATGCACGAGGAAACGGCTGAACCCATCCAGAATGCTGCACAAGTAATAGAAGGTGCCGCACAGGTTGATGTAGGAAACGTCGATATGCCAGTGCTGGTGCGGCCGCAGCGGCTGCTCGAAACCGGTTCCCTTGCGCGATGGTTTGCTCTTCCACTGGGATAATAATCCAGCTTGCTTCAACACTCGCCAAACACTCGCCGAACTAACCGCCACAACGTCAGCGTCGAGCATCATGAACGTCAGCCGCCGATAACCTTCCAGCGGGTTCTTCAGATGGAACTCAATGATCGCTTCTTTCTCCCACGGCTCGAACCAGAAATCACGCGGAACCCAACCGTTGTGCTCGTTCACGCACCCGTAGCACTGCCGCCAGTCATAGAACTTGCTGGCGGTCACACCCAGCCACGGGATGAACCGTCCGACGCCGATCTCGGCCTTCTCCGACCAGCGTCGGACGAAATCCACTACTAGATCCCGCACATCGTGCGGCACCCAGTTGCCGGTTAGAGTTCCCCAAGACTTTTTTTAGCGCGATGTGCTCAGCCATCAGCTCAGCCAGGACCTCGTCCTTGGTCTGCATCTTCTTCTCCAAGAACTCGATCCGTTTCTGCTTCTCCTCAACTTGGCGCTGGGGACGCTCTTGAGATTGAAAAGCGGCGGCTCCGTTCTCGAACAGTTCCTTCTGCCAGCGGTAGAACACTGTTGGCCGCAGGCCTAGTTCTTCACACAGCTCCGAGACGGGTTTTTTGTCCACAAGATGCCGCCTCAAGATGGCTACTTTTTCTTCTGGAGTGAAATGCTTCCGTTCCTTCCTCATACGTTCGCTCCGTCATCTTAACGGACGAACGCCTTCTCCATTTCCAACTGAGGCGCGACAATACATACGCAGAGGGCTGCTAGACGCTCCCCAGATTCCCATGCCAGTAGCCAATACACCTGCGCTCCCGTAACGACAGCAGTTAACATATACAATGAAGGAAACGAAATTGAACGGGTCGCTTTCGCGGCTGGCATACAAGCGGTTGTTAAGGACCACGCTGTGGAACTGGTCCCCCACGCTCAAGCCTTACTCTCCGACTGAGAAGCAAGCTGAACAAAATGAAGGTCATCGTCTTTCCCCGAGAGCCGATGACCCTCACTAGTGCGCGGAGATTCCACTCCAATCTAACCTCTTGCCGTGCTAAGGTATGTCCTGTGTCGAACCCTAGGGAATCTTCTGCGACCCGTTCCCTTTACGCTCCCAGCGAAAGGCTTCCCACCGTAAGAGATGATGGAATGGATGATCGAATTGAGGAATTGTGTGCCAAAGCAGTCGGCAACTGCCCCCTCTCCCGAACTTGACGAGATTCTCCAGGAGCTACGGAAGGCGCTACACGAACACAGCGAAAGATTGAGGAAGATGGTTGCTCGATACTCTATGCGGAGAGAGGAACGTGCCTGAGATTCATTCGACCGCGAAGCCAGCTAGCCAAGAACAAAACCTAGCAACGCACTATTAGGACCATCTGTTCAAAATTGATCATTCCAGTGGCGCGGCTTGATGCATTATTTCTAAGTCATGCTCCGCGCGTGTGAGACTGCGATCTGAAAAGTGTTGAACGCCTATTCTCTGAGTCAATTGGCGTCAACTTGACGGGGTTCTAAGGCCGATGTCTTATGGCCTACGGACCTCACAGTCACTAGAGACGACCCATTAGCGCCAATATCACGACGATCAGCAACACCAAACCCAAGCCTCCGCTCGGGTAATAACCCCACCCCGCGCTGTACGGCCAAGTCGGAAGAGCGCCGAGCAGTAACAGAATCAAGATCACCAGCACTATTGTTCTCATGCAGTCTCTCCTGTGGTGTCGAGTTTAACGGCAATTGCCTGTCAGATCGTTCCCAGACAAGACCCACAGTAGCAGAACATCCATCGGTTTTCGTGTTCGACATCGAACAGAAAATGCGGTGGCAAAACATTATAGTTTCGCCCGTAAAAGGGGCCGCAGGAGGAATGCGTGGGGAGAAAGGCACCCAAGGAACCTCGTTGTCCTTATTGTGTTGTGGACCAGACATTTCTTGCAATGACTATTCTTTCCAACGGGCGCTTGATTTGCAAAAACTGCGGCCACATTGTTTTTCCAAACGATACGGCCTTCAGATGTCCCTGCCCGAAATGTATAGACGTTAATTTGTCTCCCTACATCCGCCGACTAAGACGGGTCTAATTTTACAAATGCGAATCGTCGTAATTACGGGAGCGAGCCATGACCACGAAAGGTTTTTACATCGAAAAGCCTGGGTCGACACTGACAGTGGGAGTTTGCGAGGCGTGCAACAAACGATTCAGGTCTCATATTCGACGACCCGACCAAGCAGAATGGGAAATCACTGTCCTCTTCCAGCGACACAAGTGCAAGGCGGTCAAAACGTGTAATCACCTTATTTCGACGATTGACCTCACGCCGCTTCCTTGGCATGTGCAGAAAACCCGCTGACACCAAGCCACTGGCGGTGATGGCTGCTACTAGTTTTGGTTCCACACGTATAAGTAATTCGCATCAGTGGCAGTGGCAACATTGCGGCTACCCTTATGCGTTGCGCGATTCAAAGCGGCGCGAACCTTTTCCTTGCCATCGGCCAGTTCAGCCAACGGCACCTTGAGTGCAACGCCCTCTTTTAGCTGATCGAGGTCAGAGAGGATTCTTGTAACGATCGCTTTGTGCTTTCCATTGCGACCTTGCGGGACATCGATCTGCGCCATCGTGCGGAAATTCATTGGCGATTTCTGAGACGGAGAGCTCATCGATAAGCTCCTTCAATTAAGCGTTAACCTAACGTCACGTAATCGTAATCCCACAATTGCGAGTCGTGCAAGTAAAATAATTGCAGCCCCATTAAACGGTTCAGACCCGCTAGGGTGAAAGGCGATTCCGCCGAAGCAGGGTTATTTCACGTGTTTTAGCGCAGCTAAAGCGCAATCCGTCGGCCTAACAATGTGACCCGTAAGACTTCCAACCTGCTACTGTTTGGACCAGCAAAATGGAGCAATCGTAATGCAGGAGTCAAAAACACATTTCGAGCAGATTCCAGTAGAGGTAGTGAAAAAGATTGTCGAAGTGTCTCATGACGACGTTGCCGGAAACGACAGCGCGGTCACAAGGACTTCACCGAGCAAGTTAACGCCACATCGCTCGGCTTCGCTTGGGAAAAACGGAAAGCGGGACTAACAATGCAACTCACGAAGCCTGAAATAAATTGCTCAATCTGCCATAGGTCGGTCGCGCTCGACAATTCCAAAGCGGATGAATTCGGGCAAGCCATACATGAGGAATGCTACGTTCTCAAGGTTGCCAGCGGGCCTAACCCACACGCCGTCCATAGCTCAGACGGAAAAACTGACTGATGCTTCCAGACCAGAAGAACAAGGTGCCCCGATGCCCTTATTGCGTTTCGAGGACTGATTTCAGGTCCATGAAAGTTTTGGAGAATGGACGCCAGATCTGTGAGAACTGCAGCCACAT